>Ga0194133_10000931_pt1 | contig 55465 bp, 56 predicted proteins | sample TA2KigOf40mmetaG_FD_155448 | JGI IMG/M metagenome (GOLD analysis project Ga0194133, IMG submission 155448) | Freshwater microbial communities from Lake Tanganyika, Tanzania - TA2015055 Kigoma Offshore 40m | ecosystem: Environmental > Aquatic > Freshwater > Lake | place: Tanzania: Lake...
TTAACCTTCATTTGATAAATAAATTAATTTTCTAAATTCTTCATCATGTATCATTAATAATTTATTAATTGCAGCCATATAGCCGTCAATCTGTTCGTCTTTTGTAGGATCAGATGATGATGATATTTGAAAACACTTTTCATAAAGATCAGTAATTTTTTGTAATTTCTTACCACACCATAACAATTTAATTTTATCATAGTCAATAAATGTCTTATTCTCACCTTCTACCATACATCTGGGTAGAAAATCTTTTCTATATGTTCCATTTAAACTGGCCTTGAGTACAATAATAAAATATTGTGTAGCTAAGATAACATTTGTTGGAACTGGTCCTGAATGATATGTAAATTGTAATTTATCAAAAGCCATACACACAAAATCAATCATCTTTTCTAAACATGACCAAAATATTTTCAAATCTTCTTTTGATAAATTATCAAAGGAATCTAAATTTGTAATAATATTTCCTGATTGATCTCTATATTTACCGGATAATGGAATAATATACCATTCAATAATTCTTACAACGATATTATATAATAAACTAATATTTTCTCGATTATCGCCATACCAATATCTTTCTAACCATTGAAGACGATTTGATTCTTGAATAATGACTGCATGATTTGAGATTCCAATTTTTGTATTTAATGGTTTAAATGCCAAAGAAACTATATGACACATCGTACCAATTGGATCTAATAATTGTCTTTTATTATTTGTATGTATATGATTCATTATTTTTATTCTATATTTAGAATATATAATTTTATTTTTATATCTCAATCGAATCAATTATTTTATTGGTAATCATTGTATTATTGTAAATTTGTGTGCGCTTTTTATTGAAAGAATAAGATATATCCGAATCAAAAATTAGGAAAGAACAAAAATTATTATTCTTTGAAAAAAATACTTTTAGAATAAAATCTCCAACAACATCATATTGTGAATTTGAAGAATTAATATAGGGGTAAAATTTATGTATTGTATCAAAAAATTCATTTTTCTGTCGAATCTTTATTGTTTCATAATGAGATGCATTAGATGGGATTAATCTTGATGAAGAAAAATTATCAATAAAGTTTATTGTTACTTTATTTATTTTTTCATCTACTTTTTCATCTACTTTATTTATGCAATGTCTAGATCTTAATCTTGAAAATTCTTCATTTAATAATGTATTTTTTAATGTTTTCTTATATAATTCATCAATAAAATCTCTAAGTTTAAATAATAAATTTGAATAAATTTGAATTGAATCTTTGTTGAATGATAATCCAATCTTTGTAGATGAAATCTTAATAGATAATTCTACAGAATCATAGAAAATTTTGTTATCTTTGATTGATAACTTTGAAAAATCAATTAAATCTAAATCTATAATGGGGATATATGAATACATGTCTATTTATTTATATGTTTACTATTTATTATTATATTTACTATTATTAGGTTTACTATTTATCAATTTTTTATTTGAAATTTTTATTTGAAATAGAAATCAAATAAATTCTTTAATCTTCCTTCTTTATAATTCCTTCTTAATTTGTACATTGATATTAATGTTAGACCAATTAATACTGTATATAAAAATATCCTTCTTGTATGATGATTTTTTTTAAAATCATATATGGGTTCAATTAGTCTAGCCATAAAACAATTATCTCGAACTGCAGGTTTGCCTGTAATTATCTCTCTTAATTTATATTCTATTAATGTTAAAGAACAAATGTTATTATTAAAAATCCAATGAATTAATATAGTAATACCAGTTATCGCATGAAGAAATAATAAATAGTTTTTTCCAATAAATGGTATAACAACAATAAATAATACCAATATAGTATGTAAAGCAATTATTAGATATAATAAAAATTTATACATTAATATATATAATATAATGAATATAATAGAAAAATATATTGAAGATAAAAAAAGTTTGGTTATATTAATTTCTGGATTTAGTGGTTCAGGTAAAACAGTAATTGGTAAATCTTTAGCAAAAGATCTTAAATTAGATTTTGTTAATCTAAATGATTTCTATAAAGATGATTTTAAGGAATATAAAAATGTTGGTAATTTATCTGTAATTGCTTGGGATTCTCCAGAAGCAATTGATTGGGATAAATTTAATGAAAAAGTAAATGACAAAATAAATAAAGGATTAGTAATATCAGGATTTGCATTTCCAGAATCAAAATTAAAATTTAATGTAGATTTTCATGTACATTTAAAAATATCAAAAGATGATTTAATAAAAAATAGACAAGATTATATATCCGAGAGGAATGATTCCAAGTTAGGAGATATAAAAGATTTAACGCCTGAAATTGAAAAAAGAATTCTAAATGCAATATCATTTCCAATATATCTTGAAATGTTAAAACAATCAAAATTTACAAAGTCAATATCAATAGAATATGGAAAATTAAAAGATGCGTATAATGTTACATTTGATTATATTATTGATTCTATTAAAAAACTAATTTAATTTATTTCAATTTATCTAAAACTACATTTAAATCATTCATAGAATCTTGTAATTTTTTAAGAGAATCCAATGATAAACGATTTTTTAACAATTTATCAAATTCTTCAGCATTTTTTGAATATATATCAATATATTTTTGTAAAGATTTAAAATAATCAAGAAATTCTTTTTCAATTTTATCTAGATTTTCCATTGTTTTTTTATAATCTTCATCAGATTCTAGTGTGCCACCATATTGATATTTATTATTAAGTTTACTATTAAGTTTTGTAATAATTGCATTAATTTTTACTGTATTTTTATCCATACTATTTCTATCTAAACATTTTACACTTTTATAAATATCAAATAAAATTTTATTTTGCAACATATAATATATATAATGGAATATAATAAATTTATATATAAAATAAATAAATACAAATCATTTCAAAAAGATTCAGATAGAAAAAGAAAAGATCATTATCAAAAAAAAATAAATTTTTATTATAAAAAAGTAGATGAATTAATAGAAAATATAAAGAATCATAAAGGGGGTGGTGCTTTTACTGATGCGGATTTAATGCAATTTTTAGAACCTACTACAAATCAATTAAATGAACATTTAGATAAAAAAGCAAATATTACAGTTTTTCAAGCTGAACAAAAAAAATATGAGGTAAATCATAAAAAAATTATTGACTATTTAAATAAATTATTAGAAGCAAATGATCTTCTACGCGATTTGAATGATAAAGCCGATGATGAGTTAGATAAAATAAAGGCTCAATTATCATCAATGGAAGAAACACATAGAAAAGAAATCCAAGAAAAATTACAACAAATTAAACAAAAAGTTGAAGAACAGAAAAAACTTACATTAGAAGATATTAAAACAAAGTATAAGTTTAAAATATAAAAAATAAAAAAAATAAAAAAAATATTAATTATTAATATATAAAATGTCTCATTCAAGTGTAATTACAGAATTACTCCATAAACTTTCTAAAAATGAATTTTTAGCACAAGATGGTGGAAATCAAAGAAATTATAAAAATGCAAAAAAATATAGAAATCAATTAAACCAATTATATGGTGCTGGTAAACAAGAAGATGAAATAACTGATGGTATTATTGCAGATATTGATACACTTATACCTTTGAGTGTATTAGAAAGTTTTGTTCAAAAGGCAGAAGAACGAATGGCTCAATTACTTGCTGATAAAACAAGATTAGAAACAGAGCTTGCTGCTGCAAAAGCCGCAGGTGAAGTAGGTGATACTGAAAAAAATGCAGAAATTGGTCGGCTTAAACAACAATTAGAAAAGGTTCAAACAGATATGACATCATTAACTGATAAATTGGCAGATGCTGAAGAAAAATTAAAACAAAAAGATTCAGAAATTAAGAGTTTAACAGAAAATATTACACGTATCCGTCAAAAAGTTGATGATGTTAAAGGAAAAACAGTTGAGTCAGACCCAGTTAGAGCACTTTTAGCTAGATTAACTGGAACAACTGCTGCTGCTCCAGTTATAAATGTTCCTGGAACTACCGGGTCAACTGTTGCACTTTCTGCTTCTCCTGATAGTGCACTACCTGCTGATGCTCCTCCTTCTGGTTCTGTATTCGCGCCTGCTTCTGCTTCTTCCGGTACTCCTAGTGTTTCTCGTATTCCTTCTGCATCTGCTTCTTCTTCTACCACTAAACTATAAGCATAATAAGCAGAATTATCGTTATTATAATAATATGTTCTATATATATATTATTATGAATTCTATTGAAACAATTGAGAGAGCAATATTGCCTGAAGATTTTTTTCCTCAATATGATAATATTTATTATAAAAATTTATTAAGACAATATTTATATAAAATATATAAATGTAATTGTGATGCTAAAAAAGAAATTGATAAATTCGATCAACAAATATTAACACGCCCAAAAGATACAATAGTTTCACCTCAAATTCCACCATCTACATCACCAATACTACCATCTACATCACCAATACCACCTACACCAGTTCCAGATAAAACTATAATACCAGAATTTATTAATAATTTATTATCAAAATTATCAAAATTATCAGTGTTATCTCCATTAACATTATTACCATCATTTTATGATATACTATACAAAGCAATAAAAGCATCACTCTCTAAATTGCCAGAAAATATTCCATCATTTATATCATCAAATTTAAATATTAACTATGGTTTACCTGCAGTTTTAGGAATAGCTGAACCAAAAAACCCTTTAGGAATAGCTGCATTAGGGAATGCTTTAGGAATAGCTGGACCATTACAAACATTATTAAATAATGGTATTCCATTAGAGGTAACTGGATCATATACAGCAGCACTTGATATAATACAGCCATTAATAAATCAACAGGCAATACAAACGGCAGGATTAGCAGGTTATGGATTATCTATACCAGTAATTATTGGTATAATTGCTGCTTTAGCAGTTGCCATAGCGATATATTTAAAATATAAAAATCAAGCACAAGAAAAACAAATTGATTATAGAAAATTAGAAGAAACTGTTTCTGGTTTATTAGATTATTATAATCAACTTGTAAAAATATATACAGAAATACATAATGAGAAAAAAGATTTTGAAGATAAAATAAAACCAATAATTGGTACATCAATTGTTTTTGATGAATTAACAAAATTAGATTTTCAAAAAACTATTTATAAACCACCGTTTGGTGGTACAGATTATGAAAAGATAAAAAGTTTAATAGCTATGGGAAAAATTTTAGTTGAAAGAATTAATAAATTAGAAATAATAATAAGAAAATATTTATATTCAAATCTTGATTTTGAAAAGATTGTACCATCAATATTAACAGGTGGCAATGATAATGATAATTTTACATCTGTTGATAATAAATTAGGAGAAATTAAAAAAATGATTGATGGATTAGATTTTGATCTTAAAAATTTATTAAAATTTAAATCACAAATTAGAGTAACAGAAGATGAATATTTAAATCAAATTAAAACTATGAGAGTAAAATTAGAAAAAAATGTAATGGAAAATCCTACAAAAGAATATAGGATTGAGATGAATGATAAAGATTTAGTTAATCTTGGCGATTCATTAAAATTAGATTCAATAAAAGCCGATGAAGAAGTTATTAAAGATATTCAATCACAAATTTCACAATCGCATAATATTGGTAATTTTGAAAAACCAAAAATGTTAGATTTTAATTTTGATATGTATAATGTTTATAAGGATCAACTACAAGATGTATATAAAAAGTTATATGAGATTTCAGAATCAATAAATAAAAAAATAGAAGAATTAACGTCAATAAAAATTGATCTAACTTTTATTCCAAAATTAAATTATCAAGAAAATAAATTAAAATATGACGAAGAACTAAAAATTAATTCAGATGTAATATCATATGCTAAATTTGTATTAAATAATAAAGAAATAAAAATTATACCAAATATTGATGAATTAAAAAATTCAATAAAATCATTAAGAACTTATAATCCAAATTTATATACAATTGATAATGGAAACTTAAAATTCTTAGGAAATCTAGTTCAACCTAAAAATATATTAAAAGTTTATTATGAATCTATACCACCACCTAAATCAACATCTAAAAAACAAAACGATAAAATAAAGTTAGAAGATTTACTTGTAAACTATAATACAGCATATAAATTATTAATTACAGATTATGAAGGAAATATTGATAGACTTAGACGTAACATTAATGACATTCAACCTAAATCAGTGTTTACTTCTATATTTAATATTAAAGATAAACAAAAAGTTATTGATGATATAATTAAAAAAGAAAAAGAATTTATAATTGAATTAGGAAAATATAAGAACATAAAAGTTGGTGGTTCAAAAACTAATTTTTCTGAATTAAATACTACAATAGGAAATATAGCTGAATTAATTGAATTTACAAATAAATTAAAATCAGTAACATATATTTTTGAGATTATTAAAAATATATTAACTAATATTGAAAAAATTATTGAAATAATTAGTTCAAATTTATATGATTATTTAAATCTATTAGTTAAATATATAAATAAATTAAAAACAATAACAGAAAGCTCAAATATAAATAACATAAATGATTTTTATTTTCTATCAGAGATAAAAGACGTCAAAGATAAAATATTGTTAATTCCAGATGATAATGAAAATAAATTATATAAAAAATTATGTATAAATGTTTGTAAATATTTTATTGATAATTTTAAAGAAGATAAATGTGCATTAATAGTTGATAATTTTAATTATATTTATTTATATTTAATAAATATCTAATTTTGTATTTTTTTATTTTAAATAATGTCTATATTTATAATATAAATGTATTTCTACAGTAAAAATATTGGTTCATTGCTTAATATTTTTTTAAAGGAAAAACTTCAAAAAGATACTAATTCATATAAAAATATAGCAGATGAAAAAAATAGAATTGAAAATAATATTGATACTTTAATTAAAACTGATGATAGATTAATAGCAAAATATATTGGAAATATGATAGGTGGTAATTTTTTTACAGAGGATGTAACACCACAAATTCTACAATTAAAAACTTTATTTGATGAATATAATACTATAATCAATACTGGAAGTGAACAAATAGTACAAAATAAAGTTGAGATAGAAAAGAAAACACAATCAATTATTGAATCTCTAGATAAGATTAATAAAGAAATGGAGAAAAAAATTCAAGATAAACAAATAGAGATTGAAAAAGTTATTGGTCCTCAATCAATAATACAAGATTTAGATTATTTATTATTAGATTTACAAAAAGATGGAACAACAGAAGGTATTTATAAACGTTTAATTGATTTAAGAACCAAAAGAATAAAAATTCCACAGATGCCAGAATATATTAAATTTAAAGATTATACAGAATCATTAAAAAGTTATAATGTAACATTAAAGTCTGATATTGAAAAGATGGATACAACAAATGATAAAAATATTTCCGAATTAGCTGACAAATATAAAACAATATCAGATGAAATTAAAAAATATATGGCCGAGCTTGATGTATTGATAGGAATATATGAAAAAAAGAATAGGGAATATATTGAAAGTATGAAAACATCTAAAGATAAAATTGATACAGTTGTAACATTTGATCCAACAAATCCACAAGAACGTAGAGATAATTCATATATAGAAGATTTAACTGCTGTATCTAATTCTCTATTTAGCAATGCTGAATTACAAAAAGATATATCCTCTAAAATAGCGCAATTTTTTGATCCAAATGGATATACAATACATCGAAATAAAGTTAGAGGATTTGGAACTATGAAAATTAATAATCCAAAACCTCAAGATATGTTACATTTACAAAAATTACAAAAAGGTGGAACTCTAAATAGATTAGAACAAATTAATGTAGAATTTGTTAGATTAATAGATGAATATAAAAAAAAATTTCAGAAATATAAACAAGTATTTGATGAATACAATTTCTTAACAATCAGCATTATGCAACATCTAATTTATGTTCTAAGTATAATTTCAACTTCTATATTTGAAACATCAAATTTTACCATATTTAATTTTATTGGTAAAGGTTCAATTAATTATTATTTAAGAATTATTAAAAAAATAATTCATGATTTTACCGATCCGAATGCACGAAAACAACCACATGTTGCAGAAATGTTAAGAAAATATTATGCACCAATTATGATTCTAGATAGTTTTCTAAGTCAACTAATCAACAAAGTTGATGCAAAAAGAAAAATAAATTTTTTAAAATGTGATGAAGAAATACAAAGAAATATTACATTATTAAATCATTTTAGAATTATTTTAGATGAATATAATTCATTAAATCTTGGTAAAGTATCAATTTTTAGTAGAATTAATAATCTCAAATTTGATGATAGAAATAAAAATAGTCTAAGAATGTTTATGTCAGATTATGAAATTAAACAACAAAATATTAATACATTAATAAAACAAATTGAAGGAGAATTTCCAGCTTATATAAAATCAATAGAAGTTTTAAAACTAGATGAACAATCAGAAGCACTAAAAAAGATGATTGGAAAAAAATCTGATTATTTACAAAAGATTCAATTAGACAAAAAATTCTTATCTGAAGATAAGAATGATAATTTAATGTGGGTTGTTAAAGATCCATGTAATACATATAAAAATCCAAATTATGCATATATTAATCCTTTATCATCTATGAAATTTACAGAAGTATTTGATTCAACACAATTTCCAGGTAATGATGATATTTCTAAATATATGCAAATTGCTTCAAGATTAAAAGACGGGTATGGTGTTTGTTTAATCACCTATGGTTATTCAGGTACAGGTAAAACATTTACATTATTTGGTGATAAAGGTTCGGCAGAAACACCACCAGTTAATGGTTTATTACAAGCAACATTATCAGAATTAAATGGTTTAGAAAAAGTTGCATTCAGAGTTTATGAATTATATGGTTATGGTGTACCTTATACACAATATTGGATTGATAAACAAAATAAAAATACTACACGTATAGATAATATTGATTCATTTTTAATAAAATATAAATTACAAACTGGTTCGGGTAATGTGATAGAAGCACATTATGATACAATTATAGATACGAATAAACAAATAAAAGAATTTATTGGTAAAACAAAAGGTAGCACATTTAATTCACAGGATAACTATATTACAATTGATTCTATAACAAAAATAAAAGATGCTTTTGCGAATTTTAAATTATTAACTGATGGCATTGATGAGATAAGAAAACAAGAAATAAAAGATGAGGTAATTAATAAAAATTTACCACCAAGAATAAGAGATACACCAAACAATAAAGAATCTTCCAGATCAATTATTATTTATGAATTTAAATTAACAATTAAAGAAAATGGTGTTAATAAGACATCAACATTTTTAATTGTAGATTTACCAGGTCGTGAAGATATTGCAAAAACATTTGTTGACCCATATCAAAAACCAACAATACAAAAAGCAATTAAAACCGGTTTTGAAAACTTAAAACCAGAAAATATAAGTAAAGCTGAAGCCGACATATTAAATACTGATAACGTAATGAATCATTATCAAACATCTGGAAATTCTTCTAATTATCTTGCATATATTAAATTATTAATTTTGACAATGACATTAAATCCTATGATTGTGCCAGTATTAGCCCCACAATATTTTATTAATTATATTGTAAATAAAAAAAATAACAAGATAATAGCTGATATTATTAATGCTAAATTATCTACAGAAAAATATGGTAAAGGTAAACCAAAAGATGCTACAACCGAAATACCAGAATATGCTGATTTAGTTATGAATCAAGAATATATTAATACAAGTAATGAACCATTAAGTAAAATAGTAGGTTTAAGTGATAATATAAATCCAACTGAGATAATTCCAATTGGTTATGATGATAAATTTAGTAAAATACAATATAAAATAGTATTCAGTATTCATTTTATGAATCGCTTATTAACAATGAAAAAATTTGATATAATTAAAGATTTATATCAACAAATTATAAATAATAAAATTAATGTATATATTGAGGAATATGTTAAAACATTAGATCTTACCAAATTAAAACAATTTATTGAAGATGCAATTAAGGAAAATTTTAAAGGTGAATATCTAAAATTAAAATTACAAACACAAAATGGACTTGAATCAACATTTGCAGATTTTACAGATAAAACAAAATTAAGTAAAATAATTGATTTTTTTATTAATAAAACTTCATCAGTCGAAGCACTTTTAGAAGATGAATTAAAGTTAATTCGGAAGAAAATATTTGAAGAAGTTAAATTTAATTATGATATTAACGGATTTGAAGGTATATATATTAATGAAAATATTATGGGTATCGTTAAATATTTGAAAGAATTATCACTTGATAAAGGAGAAGTGGCAAACGAAGCAAAATTAAAACAAGAAATGGAACAAGATTTAAATTTAGGTTTTGCTTTTCAACAAAAAATTGCCAGAATGTTATTAGGTTCAGAAATGTTATATACTGTTGGTAAAGATAATGTTAGAACTGAATATAGCAATATAAAAGGAGAAAAAGAAAAATTAGAAAAATTATTAGAATTTGAAAAACTAATTAAACAGAAAATCAAACTTGATAAAGAGATTAAAGATTTAGAAGATGAAGAATCTAATAAACCAATAAAATTAGTTAGATTATATAAATTATATAAAAAACTTTCAAAACAAGAACAAAATATAAAATATGAAACAATCAAGGAAAAAGAAGATATAAAAATATTAGAAACTATAAAAATTACATTAGGACCAGATATTGAATTGAAAACAATAATTGATAAGATTAATGAAATATTTAATGAAAATGAAAATAAAAAACAAATAGAATTAATTAAAAATATTTATGATAAATTGGAACCAATAGAAAATAATATATCAGTATTAATATTAAAAAAAGATGAAAAGAATCAAAAAAATTTTAAAATACCAGAAGTTATATATGATGCTATGATTAAATATCCAAGTGAAATATTTGGGATATTATTTGGTGGTAAAATAGATTATAGTAAATTATATGATAGATTATTTAACCCTGGATTTATATTTAGAGATAAAGAAATATTTGATGAAACTTTTTCAAGAATAAATTCTGGATATCAACCAGATAAAATATTTACATTTTCAGATCCAATTATTAAGAATATTCTTAGTCCTTATGTTGATGAAATAGATGGAAAAAGTATAGTAAGTGATTATAAAGTATTCTATCTATTTGCAAATTATGGTACAGAAATAGATCAAGTTGGTCAACTTAAATGTGCAAATCAAAATGATTTATTAATTACAACTAGAAATTTTATTGAATCTGTTACTAAATAATTTTATATTTTATTACTATATAATGAATTCTCTTGATTCTCCTAATTATCCTGAAGAAGGTTTTTTTGAAAATATAAATATAACAAAAGATAAAATACCTGAAATTCAACAAAAATTATCTAGTGTTTATGAAGAATTAACAAAATTAAAAATAACTGGAAATGAAGAATTTGACAAATTAAAAGAAAGATTTGATAAATATAAAACATTATATGATGAGTTTATCAGAACACGCGATGGTATAATAATGGATGAAAAATATCCATTTGTATATGTTAATAGCAATATTGAATTTAATGAAGAAGATTTTAAAAAGGAATTGCTATCCGGATTAATGGATATTACACAAATCAATGATTATGAAAATAAAATTGATATGATGAATTCGGATATTGATTTATATTTAAAAGAAGTCGATGATTATAAAAATGAAATAGAAAAATATAATAAGATAATTGAAGAATTAATAAATATTCAATTTATTGATACAGATATTAAATATCGATTAGAAAATGAAATATCAGAATATGATTATCAGGATGTAATTGAAAAATCAAATCTTAATAATTTTATATTTGACAATGAAAAAAAGTTTAATCAATTTATTAATTTTCTAAATGATTTTACTGAAAAATTAAAATCAATAAAAAATGAGGATGAAATTAAAAAAAATGAGGATAAGTTATCAACTTTTAGTGAAACTTTAGATAAAATTAAAATACCACAACTCCAATTTGAATTAACAAAAACGAATGATGATATTATTAAATCATATCAATTTCAATTACAATTGATTGAAGCTAAAATATCAAAAGAATCAATAAAAGATTTAAAAAATGATTTGAAAATTAAAAAAGATTATATAGAAAATAAACTAAATGAATATCGAAGAAAACAACCAACACAACCTATACAAACTGGAGGTGACATTTTTGAAATGACAAATTATACTCCTAGATTAATTGAAATCATGAAAAAAGTTGATATGTTAAATATAAAACTAAAAGAAATAAAAGATCTAAATAAATTTGCAATTAATATCAAATCAAGATTACTAATGTATAAAACCTATTTAATTTTAATAATACAAAATGAATTTAATCAAAAACAAAAAGTTATTTTTAAATATATTAATCGTGGTCTAGTTCAATATTATCTATCAGTTATACTTTCTATTGCTGAAAAATTTGATATAAATGCTGATGGAATTAATGATGGAATTAGATTTTTTAATTCTTATCATTATATTCTAATTATAAAGTTTAAAAACTTTTTTAAATTATTATTAGACCAACCTGGATTTACAACAGATAAGATTATTGATATAGAAAATTCAAGTGATAACATAAGATTAATATTTACTCTTTTTAATGAATTTAAAGATTTATTAGATTCATATAATGAATTATTTCAGAATAAGATTACAATTTATGCAAGAATTAATGATAAAAATAAAAATGATAAACCATTATTTGAAGCAAATCCTGAAGATTCGCGAATTCTTATGATTAATAAGAAGAATTGTTTAAAAATTGGACAATATGGCACCGAATCAATACAATTTAATGAAGTTTTTGATACTAAAAGATTTAGTGAAACATTAACAATATCAAAATATATGACTTTGGCATCTCAGATTTCAAAAGGTAAAGGTATTTTATTTATGACATATGGATATTCTGGAACTGGTAAAACATTTACATTATTTGGTACAAAAGAAAGAGCTGGATTATTACAATCAACTTTGTTAAATATTAATAATATTCAAAAAGTATTATTTAGAGTTTATGAAATATATGGTGAAGGTTTATCAACAAAAGATTTTTGGAATAATTTTGATTCATACGACATATATAATTATAATTTAAATATTGAACAAAAATTAGAAATTAAAAATGGAGAAATTGTCAATGAAAAATATATATCAATTATTAATAATAATATTCTCGACAAAGATAAGAGAAAAGAATATTTAGAAAATGGTCAAGAAGATTTTATAATATTAGCACATGATCATAATGATATGAAGAAGGTATTTAAAAATTTCTCAGATTTTATTGATGATATTGATGAAATACGTAAGAAAGAAAAACGCATAGTTCCAACTAAAAATAACCCGGCAAGTTCAAGAAGTATTATTGTATATGAATTCTTTAATGTTATAGATGATAAAACGATTGTTCCATTTATTTTAGTTGATATGCCGGGTCGTGAAGAAATAACACCTACATATTATGATGAATTTATTATAAATAATCCTCAAATTACAGAAATAAATAAATCCAGGGTAAAAGCTGCGATGTTAAATCCCCTCTATTTATCATTATTAGATAAAAATATTATAGATAAATTAAAATTTAAAGATGAAACAGAAAAACCTAAATTATTAAAAGATAAAATTTTATTTGTATTTAATAAAATAAAAGAATTTATTGACAAAAAGAATCTATCAGGATTAAAAGATTTTCTTATCAAATATTTTGCTGATAATAAAATACCAATAAATAAGGATTACTTTGATTTAATTTATTCAGGATATTTTATTAATGAAAATATAGTTGGATTAATAAAAATTATTTTAGTAAATCTATTGGATAAAAAAGATATAATGAACAGAATAATATTGCCTCAATCAGATAAATTAAATTTAGTAAATATACAACAAGACATTGAAGGATCAATTGGACAATTTTATGTTTATAATAAAGATGAAAGAATATATAATGAAAATAAAAAAGGGTTTGAAACATTAACAGAAACAAAAAATATTTTGGATGAAAATTATGATTCTAAAAAAATATTTAATCCGGAAAACTTAATCCTATTACCATTATTAAACAGATTTAATAAAGATCATTTATTTAATCCCAAAAATATGAAACAAGAATATATAGATTTTAAAAATACATTAAATGTTTTATCAGTTGATTCGTACAAGATATTCTATTTATTTACAAATGATGATGCGGATAAAAAATGTATACATCAATATAAATTATTACAAAATACTAAGAGTTTAATATATGGATTAAAGGAATAAAATAGTAAACATAATAATAAAATAGTAAACTTAATAATAAATAATAAAATTAATCCATAACAATAGCCTTTGAGTTTGGATATAATATACGTGCGGCATATAATAGACAATTCATGATAAAAGCATCTTTTTCAACTAATTTATCTACCATTGATGCTAAATAAGAATCAATTTTATCTTTTTTTGGTTCATAACCACCAGTAGAATTCATAATATTTGATGTTGCTCCTATTAGAATTGTAGTTTTTATTTTTTCTTTTTCTATATATTGTATTAAAGTAACAAGAGTTTTGGGATGAAATTGTAAATTAGTAATATCCTTAAAATTTACATCATAATTATCTAAATAATAATTTTTTAATTTTAAATCAACCTCAAAAGGATGAGATAGATATTTTACATCACCATATTCAATTAAAGCGGATCTCAAACTTTGAATTTTACATTGTATTCTTTTTAAATTTTGATTTCTATCATCAAATATTATAGATTCACCAGATTCTAATCTAAATGTAATATCATATAAATTTTCTTTATCATAAGAATCAAATTTAACTTTTGCCGGTATTACCATACATCTAAGAGTTTTTAAACATAATAATAAAGAAATAATTTCATCAGAATTTTTTATATGAATAATAGGATAAACAAGAAGTAAGTCAAGTTGTACAACTAACCATGAAGTTTTATAATTAAATACAACAACATTATCAGATAATGTTATATCATCATGTACCTTTGATGTGATTTTATTTACATCTACTTCCAATGTTGAATAGGAAAACATTATATATATATATATTAATATTAATGATTAAAAAATTGATTTTATAACAAACTAATAATAACAATATAATAGAATAGAATAGACAAACAAAATATCAATGGCTGATTTCTTAGAAGATTTAGATTTTAATTTTAACTGGGAGAGAGAAAAAGACAGAAATAAAACCTCTGTCCTACAGATGATTGATTTAGCAGAAAAAGAAGGTTTTACTAATTTAGAATTATTTAATGTAAATTTTCCAGATGGAATTATTTTTAATAGAGTACAAAGATTAGATAAAGTTCAAAAAATTAAAATTGTTGATACAAATATTACAACTTTAGCAAATATACCTTCAAATGTTAATGAGATTTTAATTAAAAAAGGAGAAATATCAATTGCAAATTTTACATTAATATCAAATGTTGAACAAGTTGTTAATATTTCAATAATTAATAACAAAATAAAAACAATTTTATATTTAAATTTGTTAAAAAATTTAGTATATATTGATTTAAGTCAGAATGATATAACAGAAATTCCACAACTCCCAGAAAATGTTTTAACATTTATTGCAACACATAATAAAATCAAAAAAATCCAAAATTTAAATAAAAATCTATTAGAACTTAACCTATCAAATAATCTTATTTCAGAATTTCATATGATACCTGATTGTGTTGAATCTATTAATATTAGTCGAAATGAAATTAGAATTGTTGATGTGAGTTCATTTAAAAAACTAAAAGTATTTAAAGCTTATAATAATCGTATTAAAATCATTATTGGTCCAATATCCCCATATATTGAAGTATTTGATGTTTTTAATAATGAATTACAAAAGATTCCGGATTTAGGATTACATATTAAAGAAATTGATTTGTCAAATAACGATTTTAAAGTTTTACCTAAATTTGGTACATCAGTATTAGAACGTTTGGATATTACAAGAAATCCATTATTAAATCTATCTAATGATGAAATTTCTATGTTAATGGAGATTAATAAGTTAAACAAATCATTAGTTGTGATGTGTGATCAATTTGATATGCCACATAATGCATTAAATTTTAAATTAAGCGAATCATCATCATCTTCAGAAATTGATTTTTCTGATATTTTTGATAATGATATAAAACCAGTAGATGAATCAAGTAATATGAGACATTTTGATATTATTGAATTATTGAATAGAAATAGACATATGCATGCACAACAAGAATCATTTAATCAACCATTTCAACAAATTAATAATCAACAAACAATAATTAGAGGTAAACAAATTTATAAGAGACGTACATATGAATTGTAAAAAAAAATGAATTTTAATATATTTATAAACTTAAGATATTATAATTAGAATATAATAAATAAAAATGATGTCAAATGAACAGGAAATTTTAAATGAGATTGATAAAAAGATCTATATTCGAATCCTCAAAGAAGGAAAAGCTACTAGAACTTATATCGAAGGTTTAGACAAATTTTATGGGAATAATGAATGTAAAGAAATTGGTAATACTATTAAAAAAAAACTATCTACATCATATTTTTATAAAGAAGAAAATAAAAGTCATGGATTTAACGGTGACCATAAATTAAAATTAAAAGAACTTTTACAAAAAAATTATAAAATTCCAGTAGATAAGATTATTATGTGTTCTTAATATTATGAATATAATAAAAGATAGATTAACAAACAAATTAGTAGATAGATTATATACACAAAAAAAGTCACTAGAAGATTTTATTTATTTAGGAAAAGGTGGTTATGGTGTAGTCTATAAATATAATAAACATGCTATAAAAATTATTCCAATAAAAAGATTTGATGATTCAGAATATAAATTATCTGAATATTTTAATAAATTACTTGATGAAAATATTTCAATAAATTTTTTGAGAGTATATAATCTATTTGAATTTGATAAATATAAAATAATTGAGATGGAATTAGCAGATGGTGATTTATATGATTGGATTAAACAAAAAAAATCAGATGATGAATGGATTAAAATGATTCTACAAATGATAATAAATTTGAGAATTCTACAATTAAAGATTAATTTTTTTCACAGAGATTTAAAACCTAAAAATATTTTATTTAAAAAATTAGATAAAACAAATAAATTTACATATAAACTAAATAACAAAGATTATTCAATTCAGATTGATACAATATTTTATTTAACTGATTTTACACATTCTAAATCAGATATTACGGAAAATAAAAGTTCAGAATATATTAATTCAGATTCAGATTTATTTGAATTAGAAAATCTACCAAAGAGATTGAAAGTTGATAAATTATTAGAAAAATATAATCTAAATGATTTAATAGAAATAGGAAGAAAATCAAAATTAAATGGAAATTTTAATTCATATTATGAATCACAGATTAAAGATGTTAATATGAAACTCATAAAATATCCACAAAATATAAAAGATAAATTTATAAAAAGAGCTTTGATATATTATTTATTAGAGAATAATTTATTGTCGATTGAGTTGGATGTAATGTCTGTAAACATTTCTTCTATATTAAGTGAACTTACAATATTAGATTTAGATGAAAAGATTGATGAACTTTATGAAATTTATAATAATTTAATATCTGATCTTAGATAATATTTTTCAGCTATCTTTTTAAATTCTTGAATCATATCAATTTTTATCTTGTCTCTTCCAATATATTTTTCATATTTTTTATTAATTTGTAATTCTTTTAATTCATAATTATATGTGATAAATTCAGATATTAGTCCGTCATTTATTGTACAAATCATAAGAAAATCCATTAGATCTTTATTTTTATTATGAATATTTGAATCACGAATTCTCATAAATTTTCTTAAAACTTCTGTTTCAAGTTTGTATAATTTTACACCTTGAAAATAAAAGTGATTAGAAGGATTTGTAACAAGATCAATTGTCGATTTTATATTTGTTGCACTAAATAAATCATTATTCTTTATTGTTAATGATTCTTTCCAATGTTTAGAACCTTCTTTTTGTAAATCAATAAATGGAAATTTAGTATCTTTTGCTACAAAATTATCAAATATAATTGATTCAAGATATTTTTCATATTCAGAATCTAATGTATGTGTTTGTGAAAATATTGCATCAATATCAGTAAATTTTCTCAAACCATAAGCATATAATATAAGTCCACCAATAACACATATTCTTGATATTTCTAACAATGAAAAATTAGAATATAAAGCATTACGAAATGTTTGATATTTTAGATTTGAATCTGAATAAAAACCATTAATCATTTTTTCTATATTTTGATCTTTTAAAACTTGCAAAGTATTTTTATTTAAAATCATTTGTGAATATTCAACTGTCTGATAAAAATAATCATTTATATGTATAACATCATTGCCTCTTATATTCTTATCATTTTGTTTATTTAATATTTCCAATAATTTATTTCTTAACATTTTTTTATCTTTTGAATTTTGACCATTTATTTGTAATTTCTTTATATTATCAAAGAATATAAATGTAACAGGATTATTTTCATCTTTCACATGTGAATAAACTAATTTTTCTTTAATAAAATCTATTCTGGCTTGAAATGTAAATTCATTGTACATCCAGAACATCATATTTTTTACTGTATTTTTTGTTGTTCCAATTGTTTTAACATATGCAACGATACCTTCATTTTCTAATATATTTATAAATTCATCAATCTTTTCCATACCTAATTCATGTGCTAATGGCCACAAAGTTATAATATACATATCTTTTCTACATTTTGTATATTGTAACATTATTTCATCTCTAATATCATTATCAAAATAATTAAATTTGTGCAAACCTCTTTTGTCAAATGTTATTCCATCTTTAAGAATTGTTGAATAAAAATTATTTTTTCCATAATATTCATCAAGTAATGAGATAGGTTTTAGATAATCATATTCTGCAATATCTGGAAACATAACATCTGGGTTTAGACCAGAATATGTTGAGAATCTATCAGAGTGATATAATGATTGTAAAGTACGATGAATAGGGTCATCTTTATAGATTAATTTAAGATTAAATCTCGAATAATATTCATCGTAATCATTACCTCTATTACCCATATTACTCCTACTCCTACTGATATTTATATTTAATTTTTTATTTTTCAAAAATAGTGTTGCTAATTGATTAACCTCTTTTAAAACAGGTGATTCTGTTAATTCTGGATTCGAATTTAAGATTTCTCTATAGATATCATGCCATAAAATATAATCATCATATTTTAATCTTTCTTCAATTGGCATTTTTGAATCTAATTTAAATGGTTTATCGCCGCCATATTGTAATCCATATAGAACTTTCCAATGGGGATATCCTTGTAGACCAAAAAATCTTGGATTAATGTTATGCCATAAACCAGAATATCTCAGTGTAAGATATTGTTGTTCGGGCCATACAAATTTTTTCTCAATTAAATATTTCATTTCTCCGTGTGATACATTATGAATAATATTATCAAATTCTCCTAACTTGGGTTCAAGTAGCATTAATCCTCCCCCTATTCCAGAATTTTTAAAATTAGTTCGAATTCTTTCTGTAAATTCTTTTGGTATTAAAGAACCATGAGGTGCTATATCACAAAACTTTTCATACCATGGGATTGGTCCATCTGGTAATCTATAGGAACCATCTTCATTGTAAAATATAAATAAATCTTTATCTTCTAAAAAACATCCGGCGGGTGCATTTAATGAAAATATATGATCTGGATATTTTAATACTAAAGCATCAGCGTCAATAAGTACAATCTTTTTATATTGTGTAAGATTAAATACATGAAACTTTGTGAATACAAGATTTAAATATTTTCGCCATGCTTGTTTTTCAGTTCTCCAATTTGGAATCTCTATATATGTAATTGGAATAACATGATTAAAAAACATTGATAAAATTCTTTTACCTTCTTCTGTTACATCATTTGTTATTAAAACTACACGGTCAGCTTCAGAACCAGAATTTATTAATGATTGTGCTAAAACAATTGCTGCAGGAATATATGAATCACCTAACATTACAAGTGTCACATATGCATAAATATTATTTCCATTTGAATCTCTCATTTTTTCAGGTTTTAAATAATCTTCATTTTCGTTTTCACATTTTAATATTATCTTATCTATTTTTTCAATATCTTTTTCATTCATTATTAATATTATATATATATTTATTTGTATAATTTAATTTTATTTAATGTCGAATATAAATTATGATTTTTATATATCTTATTCAAATTTTTGATAATATCTTTATTTTTTAATTTTTGAGTAATTTTATTATTTTTTAAAAGAAAATTATTAAAATATCTTAATTCAATCCATCGTAATATTCTTTTAATTTTTTTTTCATCAGTTTGAATCTCATAAAAATTAAAATCAAATGTTTTAAGGTCAGCATATTTATCAGGTATTTTTATAAATCTTATTAAACCAAATGTTATTTCATCATAAAATTCATTTATTTGATCTATTTGATTCGTTTGATTTATTTTTTCGTTTTTCATTTCTTCTAAATGAATTAAATAATTTGTAGCATTATAAATACGATTACAAATAATTTCATTTAAATCTAAATCTATTAATTTATTAGTTGTATCATATATTATATCATATTTACTTTCTAAATTTTGATATAACAATATGTAAAATTTATTGTTTTCAAATTTGTATAAAATTATTCCTACAAATATTATTGGTTTTAATGGATCATTTTTATAATACATTTAATAACTAAATATATTATAATTTTATTTTATTAATACCTATTAAAATCAAATTTTTATCTATTAACAACCTAAATAAAAAAAGTTGATTTTATCATTTTTAATAATAACATACAAATACTAATTATATATTAGATTATGAATAAATCAAATAATGATTATACTATTAATAAAACATATTGGATTTATCAAATTAATTATTCATTATATAAAACAATATTTGATTATAACCATGGTAAAAACACTCTATGTGATTTAGAACCTGAATATTCAGATCAAAAATATGATGAAAAAAAAATTAAAATAATACCATTTCCTAAAGATAATGATATATCAAAAGGTGATTTCATTCTTATATATCTAATAAAACAATCTGGTACAACTAAACAAGGCGTAATGTGTCATTTAAAAGCAAAGACAAATTGTTTAAAAAATAGTAAATATAAAGTTTCAAAAGATGAATCAATGCAAAAATTTTATATTGAATATGAATCACATTATAATTATGAAAAATGTTTTAAATTAAATGAATTTAAAAGCTCATTTAATAAAAATACTCCAGTTAAATCCCCTTTATCATTTACAAGAAAATATACAAATCAAGAATTATATTATCTTTCTAAAATAAATATTTTAGAAGCAATTTTTCTTTTAAAATTATTTGATAAAAAATATAAACACGAGCCATACAAAATAGAAAAAATAAAATTAAAATTTCAAAATAATAATAAAAAGATAGAAAAAAAATCCAATGAAGAAAAAAAAATATCTAAAAAAGATGATGATGAAGATGATGATGAAAATGATGATGAAGATGATGATGAAGATGATGATAAAGATGATGATGTAGATGATGATAATGTAAATGAAGAAGATGATGATGTAGATGATGATATGAAGAAGATGATGATGATAATAATTATATACCTATAATGGTTGAATTATGTGAAGATTATAAATATAATAAGAAAACAACAACAAGCGAAAATATTATAAAACATTTATTAAAATGTAATAATTGCGAACATACAAATAATAATAAAAATGATTTAAGATATATTTTAATAAAACACAAAGATATAAAAATAAATTTTAAAATAAATACATTCAATGAAATTGAACATATATATGATCAATATATTAATTTACAGAAATCAAAAATTAAAAAAAAACATAGTATAATAAATATGTATTACATTTTAGATGAAGATAATATATATAACAATAATATATTATTTGAAATTTTTTTATTCATTTGAAATTGGACCTGGTGGGATAAATTGTCGTGAAGGTGGTTGATTAAATTGTGAAGGTGGTTGATTAAATTGTGGTGGTGGTTGATTAAATTGTGGTGATGGTTGATTAAATTGTGGTGATGGTTGATTAAATTGTGGTGATGGTTGATTAAATTGTGGTGATGGTTGATTAAATTGTTCTGGAGGTGGTGATTGTACTTCGGGAGGAGGTGGTTGATTAAATTGTTCTGGAGGTGGGGATAATAGTGATGGAGAAAATGATTCAGGTGTATTTGTATTTGTTAAATTTTCAATTAATTTATTATCTTTATTTATTATATTTAATTTACGTGCGGTATCAATAGGAATTTCAATCATTTTTGATTTTTGTGTTAATAAATATAATGATATACCATTAATTATAATAACAAGCAATAATGTAATGTATGCTATAATTTGCATTTTGGCCGATTCAGTTGGTTTTGATAAAATAATTGATGTAATTAATAATGCAGTCATTAAAATAGTAGCAGCAGACATACCCCAATATACTAATCTTTTACATCCACTTCTTAAAATTGATAATATACAAATAATAGATGTTATCATTGCGAAACCATAAAATGCCCAAGACAATTTCATATCTCCAACACCAGATGATAAAATAATAGCTATAAAGCTAAACATTATAATTAATAATATTACATATACTAATGTTAAGAATATATCTCTATAGTTCATATATATTTATAAAATAAAATAAAATAAAAAAAATTAAAATAATAATTATTGATATGGCTGACCTGTAACTGGATCTATTCCTCCATATGAGCCCATCATTTAATTTTGTAGCTGACTTGGCATTAAACCCCGTTGCATTGGATTAAATGGACCACAGTGTGTTGAACTAAAACTCCAAACAGTTAAAATTTGACCAATATTTAATACAGATAATGCCATTATTATGAATACTTTTGTTGTTGTAGAAAGTGTAGTATTTGATAGAATAAATAATCCTATTAATAATCCCATTAAGATTATTTGAAATATCGTAAACATTATTGGTCCAAAATTTAATGTCTTACGTGTAAATACACCTAAACTTATACCTTGTTTAGGCATTTTACGTGATTTTACATACAATAAAATCATCATATTAATAGCTGTTAATGCGATTGCAGCTGTGAATAAGCCAATCTCTACACCTTCTTTAATACGTGATTCTGTTGTAAATATATGTTGTGATACTAACAAAAAGTTTGCAATTGAAATTAATGCATAACTAGTAATCATTACTGGTGAAGATGTTGTAAATCTTATTTGATTTGATTGAGGAAAACCTTGAGGGAAACCTTGAGAGTAACCCATGGAATAATCATAATTCATTAAATTATATAATATTATAAATAGAATATATATTTCTATCTAAAAATTAAATTTTTAAATTAAGCTTTTAAATTAAGCTTGTTCAATTTATTTTGCAATCTTTCCTTTTCCATATACTGTTGTTTCACAAAAACTACACATTTTCCAAATAAATATGAACCAAGTAGTTCCAGCTAGAGCAATTAAAGTATATCCAACTCCAACTACTTCTTTTGTTCCTTTAGGTTTTGATAATATTGTATAAATAAGTGTACTTATAAATAATGAAAATATACCAAACATTATTATTCCCTTTGCAGCATCAGTATATTTACCAATTAATGTTATACCTAGTATTAAACATAGTAGAGGCAAAATAATAATACCTAACCAAATTAAGATATTACGTTCAGGATTTTCAACATTTTTATAGTCACCACTTAATAAATCTAATAATGCAGCAAACATTAATCCAAATAGTAAATTAATTAATATAAGCCATGATCTATTTGATTTTAATTTTAGTTTGAAACCACCTTCAAGCATAATTTAATATATAATATATAAAATATAATAAATAATAAATAATAAATAATAAAAATAATAAAAAAATAAAAAATAAAATAATAAAATAAAAAAAATTATATAATTATATAATTATATAATGTCAGATAAATCTCAACCTCAACCAGTTCCTCAAGATGATGAAAATAAAAATGTTCAAGATGTGCAACCCAAATATACAGTTAAACTTTGTGGTAAATATGTTCCTATCTGGGTCGTAGTATTAGTTGTAGCAGTATTAGCATGGGCTGCATGGCATATGTGGACTGAACATGAAAAAAAGGCTCATCGTTTAACAAGCTCTACACGCGTAGATCTTGATAAAGCTGTCGCATCACCTACTTCAGTTGGTACAGCATCTGCTGGTATTCCATTATCTACACCAAGTACTGCAGAAACACGTAAACAATTAAATAAATTATTTAATTCATTTTAAATTTTAGATCCTTGGAAGTGAATTTTCATAAAATAATTCTTGAATAGCAAAATCTTTTAGCTTTATCACACCCGAAGCGGCTAATTTATGACCGCCCCCACCAAGTGCTTTTGCAATTTCTCCAACATCAATATGTTTTGATCTAAAAGTTAAGACATAATCTTTTTTTTCTAAATTTAAAACCCAACTTAACATAAAATCACATGAATAATTTTTAAATATAAATTCAGATATTTCTTGTGATGTTGGACATGGTGTACCACAATATACAGCAACTTTATATTGTCCGGGTTTTTTAAATACCTGAGAATATTTTTCATAAAATTTTTCTGATGGAAATCGTTCCATTGTAAATCTTTTAGAATTATCTTCCGCTAAAAATGTCTTATATTCTCCATACACTTTTCCCAAGTCAATTAAATGTTTAATTGTAGAGTCCTTATAAAGTGAAATCCATTTTTTTAAATTTTTTGGATGTAATTTAGTTGAATATTTTACTCGAAGTGCTGTCATAAATTCTTTACAATCCTTCATTTCCCATTTTCCAATATCATTATCTTCAATATATCTAATAAATTTAGGTGGTTTAATATTGCCATATAGATAATACCACATTAGAGTTGAACCAGATTTTGACTCATCATATATTAAATTTAATTTTGAAAATTTTGTAGCTAAATCTTTCATACCATCATGTATTGTTATATGATGGTCAATAAATGTTACACTTCTAGCTTTGATAAGTATATCTCTCACAATGTCAAATGAATATGCTACATCAACAATTAATATATCTTTATTTAAAATTTGAGGTGGAATGATTTTAGCACTTGGTACATCCGGATATATTAATGCATTTCTATCTATTTTTTTTGCTTCGTGTAATAAAAAAAATGCTGCAAAACCATCTAAACAATTTTTATGATAAACAACATAATTAAATCGCATTATTAATATTTATATAATAAAAATTGATAAAAAATAAGTAAATCAAATAATAAATAATAAAATAGTAAACAATAGAAATAAATAATAAATCAATGAAAGTAAACATTCCAAAATCAAATTTAGATACATTTTTCCGTTATAAGAGAGATGAGATTGAAATTAAAGTTTTAAATACAAATGGCGGTTCAACTGAATTAGTAAATATTAAAATAATATCGGAACAACTAAAAGACGATTTAGAATTAATTATTAAATTTATTAAAAAAAAGATAAATACAAATATTAATAAAAAAAATGATGTTAATATAATTAATAAGATTATTACAAAGAATGAATTAGAGGATATTTTAGAAGAATATATTAAAGTATTTATTCTCTGTAAAACATGTGGAAATCCAGAATTTTCTAAAGTAAAAACAAAAAAAGAAGAAATAAGAACATGCAAAGCTTGTGGTTCAAATAGAACTTTTTAAATTATTAAATTTTTGCAGTATATACTAAAATATCATTTTTATATCCGACAAGTGTAATTGGTTTAATAGTTTTTTTTATATTTTTTATTATAATGTTATTTTCTATTTTATGTATATTTGATATCCAATTCATAACTACAACTTCCGGATCATCGTCATCATGTAATTCTAATTTAGGAAATTTTAAAATCATTTTAGATTCATCAACAGTTTCAAGAACCATTAACATAAAAGTTTTTTTGTTTAAAATATCATTCTGTTTATTTCTACTTCTGATAATATAGGAATCTTGTGCAAAAGCAAATGATTGTGCACTTTCTGAACCAGATTCAATTATAATCTTTTTTTTATATTGTAATTCTAATTTTTTAAGTTCATTTACGATTGGAACATCTATCTTTAATGAAATGTATATATCATTTGGATTTTTATTTTTTATATTTTTTATGTAATTTTTAATATCATCATGTGATCCAATTACAACAAAGAATATAAAATCAGCAACAATCTCGATAATAGTACAATTATTTGAATTCATTTAACTTATACTTATAATATAAATTAAATAAAATTTTATATTTAAAATTTAAATAAAATTATATAAAGATATGATATGATGTATATATCATACTAATATGGCTCAACAACAAACTTCACAAGCACCAACACCCGTCAGTTTTGACGATATTTCTCTTGAACATCTTTCATTTAATGAAACATTTCGAGTTACACGTGGTTCAGCATCTCAAGTAGTACTTGGACTTCGTAATATGCTTCAAAAACTTTCAACACCAGAGAATGAGTATCAAAAATCTATTTATCCACAACTTTCTACATCAATTAATCGTCTTGTAGATACATATACTTCAACATTTCTTTCAGTAACTGAACCAACAGAAAAACAAGTTACAGGAGCAAATTTAAATGGTTTCCGTAACGATGGTTCTCTTTATCGTTCAGTTAATTCGGGAATCAATCGTAGTCTAACCTACGGTTATTCCCAATTTGGACAACTCGTACGTGTACTTGTTAATCGTCTTAGATTTGTTGTAAAACGCGATCCTCATTCAGTTGAACGTTATAAAAATTCTGAAAGTGAAATGACTGCTTATAAGAAACTTCAACAAGCTGCAGATGCATATCTAACTATTGTTAATGATGTAATGGATTCATGGGGTAAGACAGTAGAAGAATCAAGAAAAACACATGGTGTACAAAGAGAAAATACAAATACCCGTCAACCTTCAAGACATACAGGTAATAATTCCAACAATGGTTGGACAACGGTACAACGTACATCTCAACGTGTCCAAACTGTAAATAGTGGACGTGGTCGCGGTGGGTCAACACGTGTAAGACATCACACAACAAATCACAGAACAAATCACAGAACAAATCACACAACAAATCACACAACAAATCACACAACAAATAATACACAATCCACACACACTACACGTAGTCAACAAGCACATCAAGTTAATTCATCTTAGGATTCATCTTAATATTAATTATTTTTTTATTTTTTATTTTTTTTTATGGTCTTTTACGTGTTAAAATACTTCTAAAACTACCTAAATTTGAGAATTGGTCTGCTTGTTCGACAGTCATTTTTCCTTGTGCTATTAAACCTTTTGCATCTTTCTTTAGAGAAGCTTTTAATATGTAAACTAATACAACTGCAACTAAAATTAAAGCAGAACTTATTATTGAATATAATAATGATTCAAGTGATAAACCTAAATTTTTTTGTGTAGATGTTGATTTAGCATCACTTTCACCTTTTTGAGTATTTTTTGTATCATTTGTTACTGTAAAACCAAAATCCTGTGCAACTTTAGTTGTAATATCTGATTTTTGTAAAGTCTCAAAAACACAATTTTGGATAACTTGTATTGATTGTTTAATACCCAAAGTTACATTATCTATTTGCCCTCCATCCTGTGCTGTAATTTTACCAATCTTAAATCTACCTGATTGTAAATTAGATAGAATACATTCTTTAAAAGTTAAAGTTTCACTATTTTGTTGAATAGTACTTGTTACTTGATTAAGAATTTTTGTTAAATTTGTATTTTCATTAATATTTTTAATTTGGATAGAATACATTCTTTAAAAGTTAAAGTTTCACTATTTTGTTGAATAGTACTTGTTACTTGATTGAGAATTTTTGTTAAATTTGTATTTTCATTAATATTTTTAATTTGATTATTTACATCAGATCTAACAGAATTACCCATTGCAGTTGATAAAAATCCATTTTCTTGTGATGCTTTAGCTTCTGATGCTAATTTTGCAGCTTGGTCATTTGAAATAGAATTTTGTAATTGTTGAGTTAATTTTAAGGCATAATCAACCATAATATTATTATTTTGAATTGATTTATCATTTGAAGTAAATTCTATATCTGCATTTTGGTCAATTAATATTTGTAAGTTATTTATTTTAGAATTTGGACCTATTGCTGATATTTCACCAATGTCTACATCTGCTACCTGTGTTGTTGAACTCTTTGATTGTGTTTGATTTGATACAACAGTATTTGTAACAATTTCTGAAACATTCTTATTGATTGATTCAATCATTGACAAATTTATATTACGATTTTCAATAGTATTAGTAATTGAAGCTGAACTTGAATTTCCCATTATTAATTAATATATTATATATATAAATTAATTTCGTGGAATATATCGTCGTTTAGAAGTATTATTTTTACGAACAACTAATATTATAATTACAATTATAATAATTAATATTAATCCACCAACACCGCCAACAATTGCATAAAATGCAGTATTTGATAATCCTGCTATAATAGTATCCTCAGATTCTGAACCTTTAGGTGATGGTGGAGTTGGTCCTGGTGGAGTTGGTCCTGGTGGAGTTGGTCCTGGTGGAGTTGGTCCTGGTGGAGTTGGTCCTGGTGGAGTTGGTCCGGATGGACCCGGTGGTGGAGGTGTTCCGTTTGATGGACCGGCTGGCAATGATGTAACTCCAGGTGGAGGTGGTGGTGTTAATCCAGAAGGATTTTGTACAACAGGTAAACCATATTCCTTTTGTGTAGATGGTGAAAAACATGATTGGTCATTTACTGGTTTAATTGTTGCTTGTCCACCTAATGATGTAGTTGTTGCAAGATTTAATATTGATACACATTGATTTACCGGACAACCTCCTTGTGCGCGACTATTCTGATCTGGATATACTGTATTTGAAAAACTACATCTAGGAGAGTAACAAAGTGGAGGTGGATTGCCACCATATTCTTTTAATCTATCTGCAAAACAGCCACATTCTGGTGTTATATTCATATATTCATTTTCAGAATATGTTCCACTAATATCAATAATATCTGCATTATACATTTCTTTTGCATTTTCACAATAAGCTCTCATAAATGTATCGCAAGGGGTTGAATCCCTATTTCCCCGTGCTGGACGAGAATATCCAGCAGGACACATAGATTTTGGAATTAATACAGTTTTACTAATATAACCTAATTTACGCCAATTAGCAATAATATCAGATGTTGCACCAGAATGTGTTGCCAATTCTTCAACAAATGGTATTTTTACAGAAGTTTCAAAATTTTTTGTATCATTTGTATTTGAATTATATCCCATACAACAAGCTCTTTTGATTGTTGATTGCGATAACAAATTTGCAAATAATTGTTCAATACCAGTTTCTGCTGTACCAAAAAGGAATTTTCTAAAATTAGAATAAGCTTGATCTTTTGAAGTATTTTCATCTAATTGATTTGCAGTTGTTTGACCTTGATTCCCACCAAGTCTGTTCCAATAATCTCCGTTTTTATTTCTAAACTGTGTTGGAGAAATAACATTATCTATAGAACTATAAACTAATGCATCTAAAATTATATTCTGATCTGACATATATATTATAATTTATATAATTATATAATTATTTTATTCTTTCGGTTTGAAAATTAATATTGGTTAAATCTAAATCACCATTATTTATTGAATTAATATTTGATAATTTAAATTTTATTTTATCAGCTATCTTATCTTCAACTGTTTCTGCTGCATAAATTATACGTTGTAAAGATTTAGATTTACCACCCGCTCTGTGAATGCGTCCCAAAGCTTGTATTAAATCGATTGAACTCCATGTGGGAGATATTAAGCTTACCCTTGGATGTCCACCATGAATATCATGTAAAGAAATACCTATACCACCTGCTTTTATATTACATATAATAATTTTACTACGATTTTCTTGAAAGTTTTCAATTATTTTTGTTCTATCTTCTATTGTCTGTTCGCCATATATTTTACTATCTGTATGTAACATTTCACATAACTTTTCGAGAGTTTTAGTAAAATTTACAAAAATAACAATAGAATAACCATTGTGTATATAATCATTTGTTAACTCTACAAATAATGGTATCTTTAATGCCTCTATATTTTGTTGCGCTCTCATTATATATACTAATGGGTTTTTCTTATCTGTCGTTTTTTTATCTTTTATCTCTTGTAATATATTTTGTAGAATTTTATATTCATTCTCGATTTGTTTACGTCTCTTCTCATCTAAATTATATGGTGTCGCTGTAATCTGTGTTGACGGAAATAAATCACCAAGTACATCTATACGCATTCTTGATGCTCTATCTGGATATAACATAACATGTATGCGCACCATCGGTCTTTTATCTCTTTGTATCCATTCATCAACTATTCTCATATATTTTTCAATTGAAATTTTCTGATCTTTAATTTGTTCTTGTTTAATAAAGTTTAATACATAAAAGAATGGTTTAAACTTATCAGGAAAATCAGCAATTGTTGCTGATAATAATAAAATTGGTAAAAATGTTTTTTTTGCAGCTAATAATATTTTACAATTTTCAGTTTCTAAATTTGCACAACGATGTGCTTCATCAAATATAAATATTGTTCCATCTTTTTGATTAAATTCATATTCAATTTGTTTTGTCTTTTCATTATTTATTATCTTCAAATCTGTATATGTATTACCAGTTTTCAAAGCCTCATAATTTATAATAATCTCGGGTTGTACACTAAAATATTCACATACATTCTTCCAAGTACTTTTCACAGTTTTTGGACAAATAATAATGGGTTTTAAATTTAATAAAAAACATGTGGCTATTGCCGTATACGTTTTACCTGTACCTGTATCCGAAGCATCTAAACATGCCCTATTATTTTTAATAATTCTAACTAGATTTTCTGTATGTTGAATCTGATAATCAAGTAATTTATCTTTAATTTTATCCATTATTAAATTTTATATATTATTATAATAATATATAATGTCTTGTGGATGTAATAAAAAAATAATAAATAAAGAAATAAAAGAAACAGGGGATATTGAACACTTTTCATATGAATCTGCTAAAAATATGTGTCATTATGGATGTTCATCAATTAATACAACAAATATTCTTTTATTAATACTTATTATAATTCTAATATATTTAGTTATAAAGAAATATTAATTCTTTTTAGATTTAGCTTTTTTAGATTTAGATTTAGCTTTTTTAGATCCAGCTTTAGCTCTTGATTGTCTTACCTTTTCTTTTTCATAAATTTTCTTCATATATTCAACATCTTTAGATAGAACATTCTTAACTTCTAAATCGGGTCTAGTTAAATTTCGAATTAAATTTAATCTTTTTAAAACTGGAAGTGCTCCAATCTTGGCTGATGCTCTCTTAAGTGATGCTTTTCTTGTTGATGCTTTTTTTGATGTAACATACCCATATTTACTTAAATGTACATTTTTATCTGGTTTTGGTAATAACTTTCTTGAAGACTTTTTAGATTTCTTAGATTTGCCCGGCATTTTAATATTAATAAATTTAGATAAAAATTAAAAATTGATTTAAATATTAATTAAAATAATAAAATAAATAAAATAAACAATTAAAAATGGACTTATATTCACGACAATTATATGCATTAGGCAAAGAATCTCTTAATACAATGAAAAATGCAAAAGTACTTGTAATTGGTACTTTAACACCATTTGTTGAGATTCTAAAAAATCTTATTTTAATGGGTATTGGAGAGATTACAATTACAGATAACAGAATAATCACAAATACCGATTTAGAAACTAATTATTATCTTAATTCAAATGATCTAGGTAAAGATTATGTAAATATTGTTGGTTTTAGAATGCAAAAATTAAATCCAACTGTTAAAATAAATAAATATTCAAAATATGATTTTCATGATAATTTTCTAGATTCATTTACAATTATAGTCATATTAAATAATGATTATAATCTAAGTCTAAAATTACATAATCTAAATATCCCTCATATTATTACAAAAACTTCTGGATTTTCTGGTTTTATATTTGTTGATTATATCAATTTTACATCTCTTAATCCAAATGGTGAAAAAATTAAACAGGGATTAATTATTAATAACGATGATAACATGGTAGAGGGTGCAACCATTGAAACAGTTGAAAATCATGATCTATTTTGCGGCAATCATATAAAAATTTTGAATGAAGAATATAAAATTATTAAAGTTATTTCACCAAAAAAATTTATTATTGATAAAGAAATTAACAATAAACTTCAACAATTAGAAAAATATGAAGAAATTAAAAAAGAAAAAGTATTTACATTTAAAGTAATTGATAATAACATAATTAATAAAATTGGCAAATTAATAGATTCCGAGTTTGATTATGGATATGTATTTATTAATTCAATTATTGGTGGAATTGTTGCACAAAATGTTATTAATTATACAAATAAATGCGGTACACCAATTAATCAATTTCTATCCTATGATTTCTCTGAATTTAAATCATTATTAGATGGAAAAAAATTTAATGATAAAGTAACAAACAAAAAGGTATTTATTGTAGGGGCAGGTGCACTTGGCTGTGAACATATTAAAAATCTTGCTTATCTTGGTGTAACAAATATTGTAATAACAGATTTTGATAAAATTGAGAAATCTAATTTATCAAGACAATTTTTATTCAGGGATAAAGATATTAAAAAATTTAAATCATATCAAGCAAGAAAAGCAATTCTAAAAATGAGACCAGATATTAACATTAATGCTTTAACATTAAAAGTCGGAAAAGAAACGGAAATAAAATTTAATCAAAAGTTCTATCAATCAATTGATTGCGTGTTTAATGCTCTAGACAACATAGAGGCGAGAAAATATGTAGATACAAAATGTATTGATTATGATTTACCATTATTTGAATCTGGTACGCTAGGAACCAAAGCAAATTCACAAACTGTAATTCCTTATATAACCGAATCATATTCTAATTCAGTCAATGTTGATACCAAAAATATTCCCTTATGTACTATTAAATCGTTTCCATATTTACCTGAACATTCGGTTGCATGGGCCAAAGAATTATTTGCTGAATTATTTACACAAAGTCTTGATATGACTATGAATTTAGATTTTAAAAAAGTCTTTCAGGAAAGAATTATTGATGATTATAATGATCTAATCAATAAATATCCTAAAGATTATGAAGAAGATGGTATTAGATTTTGGTCTGGTACTCGTGTCTATCCAAATCTTTTAAATCTGAACAATAGTACATCACAAAAAGATTTTATTGAAATTGGTACAAAAATAAAAAATCGTATTAAATTAAATGGAATATTAGAAGATTTTGATAAGGATTCGATTGGATTAGATCATGTAGAATTTCTTACAATTCTAACAAATATTCGCAATCGAATATATTCGATTGATGTTTGTGATGAATTTACCGTGAAGGGTATTGCTGGTAATATTATACCTGCTCTTTGTACTACAACGAGTGTAATATCTGGTTTTGTAGCAATTGAATTTCTTAGATATTGTTTAAATTATAATAAAGACTACATAAATAATAAAATTGATTCATATTCAAATAATTATATAAATCTATCTTTGAATCTTATTATTAGCTCATCCCCAGTTAATGATATAAATAATGAATGGAAAAAAATAGATTTAAGGAATCTAACACTTGAAGATATTTTAATAAAAATTCAGAATGAATTTGATTCTTATGTCGATTCAATTTATCTTAATGATAAAATTGTATATTCGTCAAATATAGATTATGATTTAGACTATTTAAAATCTAAACTTAATACAACAACTAATAGAGTTTTTGGTTATATTATACTTGATAATGAATTTAATGATATAATTAGATTTTATCTATAATATTTATTTATTTCTTATCATATATTATAAAATAAATGCCTGATTATCAATTAGTATTGTTACATGCCGACTGGTGTGGTCATTGTAAACTTTTTAATCCCAAAGAAGGAAAAAGTAAGGGAGGTAAAAGATTAATATGGCATGATGTAAAAGATAAAGTTAAAGATAAAATAAAATGTATGCAATTTGAAGAAAAAGAACTAGATAGAAATGTTGAAGGATGGGACATGGAATCTCTTAAAAATGCAGCTCAAGGATGGCCAACTTTATTATTTGTTGTCAGAAATGATGAAAATGATGAATATAAACCACATTCATATTTTGAAGGTAATCGTGAAAATATTGGAGATTTTTTTGAAGCAATAGATGATGTTGTAAAATCTGAAAAAAAACCAATATTATCTGGTGGAGGAATACCGGTAATAAATAGATATAGATCAAAATATAAAAAATATAAACAATTGTATGCCGATTTATTAAAGGAATATAAAAAAATAACTATAAATAAAAAATAATAATTCTAAAAAATAATAATAGATTCATCATTAATTACTTTTAATTTATTTTCTATATTTTTATCATTCTTTTCAATAGTATTCATTACAGAATCAATTAAATCTATATTTAATGGCTTTATAAGAACACCATTCATACCAATAATTTTAAATCTATCAATTGCATTTATACTTGAATCGCCAGTATATGCAAATATTAATGATTTATGTTTAAATACATCTTTAATACAATCAGCCAGTTCAACACCATCAATATCACCTATATGATAATCAAGAAAAATTATATCATAATAATTATTTTGTAAATGAGATATACATCTGACTCCTTCATTTACAGCTGTTACATTATGACCTCTAAATTGTAATATATCTTTGAATATTTCAAGAGATGTTTCATCATCATCGACAACAAGAATATTTAATTTATTCTTTCTAGTTAAATTATATCCATAACTCATATTTATTATATATAAATATAGATAAAAAATAGATAAAAAAATTGATTTAAAAACTCCTTAAAAAACAAGCCAAGAATAATAAAGAACATCAATAAAATGACTAAATCTACTAAAACTTCCAAAAAAGATCAAGGTTGTGTTGCCTTTGCTTATGGTGGCGTACTTAAACAAAATACAGTATACCTCTTTAAATCAAGTGACAATAAACCAGAATCAGACCAAAAAAATCTTAGCACATATTATGGCACAATTTCTATTCGTTATGTAAATTGTGAAAATTATGATGAAGTTTATGACCAATTTGTTGAAAAGTTTTCTGATAAACTTGTAGAACATACAGAGGATGTATATTCAATGTCGTGTTCGACTGCAGCAGATGAACTCAAATCAATGTCTGGTGCAAAAGTTGCACATTCTCTAAATTTTGAAAAAGAAGACAAAGAAGACAAAGAAGATAAGGAAGATGATGCGGAAGAAGAAAAACCTAAAAAAGGTAAAGGAAAATCCGCAAAGAGGGATGATGATGACGAAGATGAAAAACCAAAGAAAGGTGGAAAGAAAACTGCCAAGAAAGTAGAAGAAGATGAAGAAGAGGAAGAAGAGGAGCAAGAAGAGGAAGAAGAAGAGGAAGAAGAAGAAAAACCTAAGAAAGGTAAAGGTAAAAAAACTTCTAAGAAAGAAGACGATGATAGTGGTAAGAAACCAACTAAGAAAACAAAATAAATAAAGAAAAAGTAGTTGTATCGATAAATTTTCTATTAAATTAATTTTTTTATAATTTCTAATAATGAATTATTATCAAATGGTTTAATTAAAATATCATCAAATAATTCAATATATGAAGAATTTTTTATTTTATCATTACCAGTCATAACAACAATCTTGCCATTAAAATTATTTTTTCTTAATATCTGAGCTGTGCAATAACCATCCATAATTTCCATTGTTAAATCCATAAAAATTATATCATATAAATTATTTTTACAAAGTTGTATACAATTCTCACCAGATAATGTCATATCAACTTTAAAATTACACGAGAATTGAACATTAATATCCATAATAATAAGTTTTAACAAAAGTATATTTGATTCAATATCATCCACAACTAATATATTTTTTTCAATATTATTTAAATCGTTAAATATTGATGTTTCCGAATGTAAATTATAGGATATTCCAACTTTTATAGGATGAGTAAATATAAATGTTGAACCGGAATTATATTCACTTTTGATTGTAATATTACCACCTAATAACCTTATTATTTTATTACATATAAATAATCCTAGACCATTTGAATTAGAAGAATTAATAAGAGATGAAATATTAAAATCTAGTAGTTTACACAAATCATCTTTTTTAATACCTATACCTTGATCATGAATCTCAAATCTGATTATATTATTATCATCATTATTTATAATTATTTTTATTAAATTTTTTTGATCTTTTTTTGAATATTTTATTGCATTTGTTATTAAATTTATTATTATTTGTTTTAATCGTGTAACATCTGTAAATAAAAATTCAGGTATTAAATCATTTATTAATAGATTAAACTCAACATTTTTATAATTATATGATTGTAATTGTATCATAATATCATTCATAAAATATCGTATATTGATTTGTTCAATTGTTAATATCAATTCATTATTATTAATCTTATTTAAATCCAGAATATCATTTATAATTTTTTTCATATCATTTGATGCTGATAAAATCATATCAATATATTTATCTTTATTTATATTTTTTTTAATTATTGATGATGCCAATATGATTGTTTGTAATGGGTTTCTAAGTTCGTGTGATAAAAATGCAGTATTATCTACACTTTTATAATTATTTTTTTCATCAATTGTAATAACATTATAAAATTTATCTAAATATTGAATAGTATTAATGTTTAGCTCTAATATTATTTTTTTACTATTTTTTAAAAAATTAATATTAAATTTTTTATTCTTGTAAATCGTATTTATTGAAATTATATTATTTAATTGTGGGAAAACTTCAATTAATGTTTTTGTTTTCAATGAATTGATAAATTGTTGGGTAAATGGATTTAATAATAATATAAATTTAATAAAATTGTCATTGTAGTAATAAATATTAATTTCTTGATCGGTAATAATTAAATTTAAATTTGTAGTATTTAAAATCTCAATAAATGGATTATAATAAATTATATCATTATTTAGATTTTGTGTATTATATAAAATTAATGACAAATAAGTTATAAATAAATCATATAAATCTTCTTCTTCGTTACTAAACTCCTCTGTTTTATTTACAAGAAAATATCCTACAATTTTTTTATTAAAAATCAATTGTCTGGCATTTATATATGGTGTATGAGATAGAGTATAATATTTAATTTTTTTTTTACTTATAAATCTCATTGAATTATCAATAAATACATTTATTACTAATGTTATTGATATACCAGATAGATAATTATTATATGCTTCATTAAAATATTTTATTATAGACATATAATATAAAGACTATGGATAATTGTTTAATTATATTTATTATTCTATTAATAATTTTCTTATGGATTTCATATAGAAGAAATTACAAGTTTGATCATTTTTATGTAAATGGAGGTTTAGGTTCTGGTAATGGTATAAAGTTAGAGAACATTAAATCTGGTTTAACAAGTTATGACGATAAGACTTTTGTTGATGTCAAAGAATTTTTAAGTGATAAAAAAGATTTTGGTGAATCTGGATTATACAAATGCTTAGTTGGGTGTGATGGCACATGTGTACCATATGGGCCTACTGGTGACGCCCATTGCTTTCCAAAAAATTAAAAAAAATTGAAATATATTAATATCTAATACATTATATCATTTTATTTTAGATTATCAATTCAAAAAATGTCTTTTTTTGGTCTTCAAGTTTTTAAGCTTCCTACTGTTGCAATTCCTGTAAACCCTGTTGTTTATATGCAACACATACCGATGAATCGATATGTCGGTTGTGTAATTATTACGGATTCCCTTTCTGGTTATGGTTACGATGTACTACTTCCGAAGCTTTCTGGACAGAATTCATATGGCGTCTTTTCTGGTAAGGTTGGCGGTTCTTACTCGGATTATGATTGTACACATACGTTGATGCGAACAATTAATCTTCCTTTTGATAATTCTACTCGGTTTATTGAGTTCAATGACCCTGCTACTGGTAATCCTCACAAGATTTATGTGAAGTATATGCGACGTGTTGATCTCCCGCGTCTTAACGCTTCACTGCGGTCATCTATCGCTTCGAATGATTTTGTGCATTTTACTCGATTTCCATTGAGTAATGTATCGATTCATCATAACTTTCAAACTCTGGATGATGATGCAGGTGTTACCCGATTCCTCAATGCATCTGCATCGGCATGTATCACACGCGTCGTTCAGAATTTTAGTCGCTTTATCTAAATTTTTTATTTTTTTTAAGTATTAAATTTAATATAAAATGATTTAAAATTTTATTTCTATATATATATCGTGAAGCAGTCATAGTGTAGCGGCAACACAATGGTCTTATGCACCATTATCCCGGGTTCGATCCCCGGTGACTGTATTTACTTTTTCTCTCTTTTTTTTATTATAGAGACTATAATTTCTGATGTTTATTATAGTCTCTGTGGTGTAATGGATAGCACGCTAGTCTTCTAAACTGGAGATTCGGGTTCGATTCCCGGCAGAGACTCTTTTTTTTATTTATAAAAATTGATTTATTATTTATTGAATTTTTTAAACTTTATTAAAAATATATTATAATGAAATTTGAACAAGTTAAAGAACACCGTGTAGAAATGTTTGATTCGCCACAATTTTTAGACCGGATTGAAGATGAAGATGAAAGAATGTTAAAATATCTTAAAATTTTAAAGGAAATAAATTTGAATGGATTTATTACTTTAGAAAGTCAAGCAGGACATAATTTATGTTGTTGATAATTTATACAACATACCTGCAAGATTTGATATACCTTTAACAACAGAAAATGATAAAGTTGTAACACATATGTCAACAATTATACATCAGTCTGTATTTGATATGTATAGAAAAGAAATAAAAATTAATAAATCTGAAAAAATTGTGTTAATAGAATGTTTAGATCCTATTTTTAATCGTGATGCTAAAAAAAGATGACTTATTTATTGATATATTAAAAACTCTTAAATCTATTTAATAATTTAATAATTCATATTAACTGTTCTATCTAAGGGATATCGTTGCCAATATCTTTTTACTAAATCATCTGGTACACCATAAACATTATTATATCTATCATAAAGATAAAAATGTTCTACTGTAAAAGATTGAATTAATTTAATTATTAAATATAATCCAATTAATATTATAATAAATTTAATAATCTTATTCATTATATATATATAATTAAGATAATAAATCAACATAATCAATGGTAGTAATAGATTTAGTTGATTGAATAGAAATAGTATCAAACTGTTCATTATCGTATTCAATATCATTATAATCTATACTATCATTATCATCATTTAATATTGCTGATAAATCAACATATTTTTTTGTATGTTTATATTTTTTATTATTTTTTAATTTTAATTCTAATTTTTTAATCTGTTTTATTAATTCTAATTGCCTTGTTTTTTCTTTTTCCAATTCTAATTCTTTTTGATTATTTAAATGGCTGTTTACTTTCATTTTTTTTGAATTATTTTTAAAATCCATAATTACACTTTTATATATTTATATAGGATATGATTATTTGTATAAATCCTCAACAATTCGTTTTTAAACAAAAAACACGCATTAAAAAAATTGATAAAAAAAAGCATAGAATCCTTTAATTTATATGTTAAAATCATTTTAAATGTCTGAATCCATTGCAGAAACCATTTCTTATCTCATTGACAATGTACCGTCAAATGAATATTCGAAAAAACTACATGAGTTAATTATTTCTTATCAATTACAGAAGGATAAAATTGATAAGACAATTAAAATTAATCAAGATATTAATGAAAAAATTAAAACTACTTTTGATTTTATTAATTTTGTAAAAACAATTTGTAAAACATCAAATGCATCTATCTTTGGGTCATTTCCGCGAATGCTTCTAGAAAGATCTGTTTCAGGTCTATCAGAACTAGATGGATACGGTAATACTATTAATCATGATATTGATCTTTATATTTATGAAGATAAATATGATTATGTAGAATCTGATTTTAAGACATTAATGAATGTTTTACAATTAATGAAATCAAATATGTCATTTAGTGATTATAAAATTGAATCAATTCATGATAAAACAATTAATGCTTCAAGCAGAGTAACAGATAATGCAAAAGATAGAATGTTAGATATACCTCATTATGTTATTATCCTTAAAAAATCAGATAAAATTATTAAATATGATCTTCTAGCTCATAAACTAGAACTATCAAATAAATGGACCAATGAATATGATGTTAACTCTATGACAATTAGTCGTAGAGGAATCAATAGTGTTCAATCATTTTTTGATACACTTATAAACATTATGAATAAAACTGCTGATTGCACAATTAATTTTAACAAATTAATTTTACCACTTTCTAAATCAGGTTATCGTTCAGAAAAAGTAAAAATATTGAATGATATTCTATTTTTTGCTTCAATGAGAACTAAGATTTTAAGTCTTGGATACAAACAGATTTATAATGATAAATATGGTATGATTGTTATATCGATTGAAAAAAACAATGAATGTCCAATTACATCACTTCAACCACCGTATATTCAACTAGAACTAGATTGTAATCACAAATGTAGTCTAATGGCATTAGCTGGCATCATTAACGTTAGAGCATCTGGAGACACTGAATCTATTTCTTGTCCCTTTTGTCGACATACATTAATTCCGAAACTTAGTTCTACACCAAATCCAAATAAAGTAAAATCTTATTCAACTGCTGTAGATACAAATACTATTATACCACTTTTACCACCACATGAAATCAGTGAAGAAGTGATTTCAAAAGAAAACAAAGATTATATAACTGGTTTGATGTATGGACTTACTCCACAACAAGCTTTATCAGGTAGACATCAAATTTCTGATTATGAACTGGTAAACAGACATTAAAAAGTAAACAATAAAAATAAAGTAAACAATAAAAATAAAGAGAAATAAAAATAAAGAGAAATAAAAATAAAGAGAAATAAAAATTGATTAAGAAAAGATTTAACAATAAAAATTTATTTATTATATACACATAATGACTGAATATTTACAAGATACGTCTGATGAAAAAATTATTGAATTAGCTAATGACCTATATGAGTTATATACAAATAAAGATATTATTAATTATATTCATAATGGTAAAGTATTGCCATTTAAATATCAAACTTTAATCTCAAGACCTATACCGGGTGTTTATTCAAATATTGAAAAAAACCCATCAATTCAAACAATTTTATCAAATGCTATTAAATTAAGTTTAAATATGACAACACAAACAAAAAATACAAATGAATTAAAAATTTATCGTGAATCATGTGAAAGATTTAAAATGGGTTTATCACTTTTAATGAGAAAAAAACAGCAAGGTCAACAAGTTGATGATGTAGATATCGAAAATAAAACTAAAGAAATTAAAATGTTAGAACAAAAAATTAACGAAATTGCTACTGCCGCAACATTTAGACCAGAAATTAATAAAAAAATTTTAAATAATGCTGTTACAATCTATAATGTTATGTTAAGAAATGACCGAATTCCAAAAATGCTTTTTATTAAATTTTCTAAAAAAATTGGTTATAATTTTAATTATACAGAACGATTTGTTGATGAATATGACAAAACAAATTCATTTAATGGATTTCCACTAAAACAAAAACCAGGCGCATATGTTCCACCAGCTTTTAGATCTGAAAATACAGATAAACCAAAATTAATTAAAATTCATAATGAAGATTTAGGATCTGAAGATATTCAACAATTCAAGTCTAATACAAATAAAACAAAAAATAATAATGATAAAGTGCCCATTATTGAACATCCAGTTAACAAAAATATTGGTGTATGGGCTACTAAATCAAAATTAATTTTTAATGATAAAGATGATAAAGATAATAAAGATGATAAAGATGATAAAGATGATAAAGATGATAAAGATGATAAAGATGATAAAGATGATAAAGATAAAAATGATAAAAAACAAAAAAATAAAAAAGAAAATAATAAGGCTGAATTAAAATTATCAAATGAATGGGAAGTTAACGATGATTTCTAAAAAATATTATATATATAATAATTAGATGGAAACAATAGTTAATTTTAGACCTGAAATTATTCATGAAGATGAGATACAAATAGAAACGATAGAAAATGTAGAAAATGTAGAAAATGTAGAAATTACAGATAATCAAGAAAATGTAGATAATCAAGAAATAAATACTAGATTAGCATTAAAAAAAATTGGTTCTAAAAGTTTTAGAACAAAGATCATTGAAAAATATATTAGACCAAATATGATTGAAGATATTGAAAATTGTTTTTTATGGAGAAAAAGATGGGAAAAAATATCTACAACATCATTTTGTATATCTGAAATTATAGGTGTAATACAAACTGCTCTGGCATTTTCAGCTGCATCATTTAATCTTGTTTTAATCTCATATTTAGCAGGTGTATTTGGTGTTTTGTGTATTGCATTGAATAGATTTGGTTCATATTCAAAAAATGAATCATCCGAAAAAACATCACAATTGAATGAAATTTTAGTAACTGTCGGAATTAAAGATAAGATACCAGATTTAATGGATGGAAATTTACAAGATGTTAAAGAATAAAATAATAAATAATATTATATATAATGGCTGCAATTTATATTTTTACAAGAGATCTTAGATTAGAAGATAATCTAGCTTTAATTGAAGCTCTAAAAAATTCATCAAATGTTCTACCTATTTTTATATTTACACCGCAACAAATTTCAAATGAAAATACATACAAATCAAATAATTGTGTACAGTTTATGATTGAATGTTTAGATGAACTTGATGAAACATTAAGAAAAAATAATTCAAGACTGTTTTATTTTTATGGTGATACAGTTGATATAATAAAAAAAATAATTAAGGAATCAGATAAATATGATTTCAAATCAGTTTATATTTCAAAAGATTATACGTTTTTTGCTAAAAAACGTGAATCGGATTTAGAAAAATTTTGTAATAAAAATGATTTACAATTTAAATCAATTGAAAACCATATGTTAACAGGTATTGATACAGTTAAGAAAGATAATGGTGAATTTTATAGAAAATTTACTCCATATTACAGAGCAGCACAAAAATTTAAAGTAAATAAACCTGTAAAAAATACTAAGAAAAATTATGTTCCAAAGTCATATAAATTTTCATGCGAATACAATAAGAATATTCATAGTTTTTATGATGAGAATAAAAATATTTTAGTTAGAGGTGGTAGAACAAATGCACTAAAAATTTTAAAAAAGATTAAAGATTTTAAAGATTATAATCATTCAAGAGAAATTCCATCATTACATGGTACTACACATTTATCAGCATATCTAAAATTTAATGTAATATCTGTTAGGGAGGCATATAAATCATTCACAGAAAATTTACAGAGCTCTAATCATCTAATTACACAATTATATTGGAGAGATTTTTATATGCAAATTATGTATCATTTAAATCCTATTAAATCTAATAGAACATATGATTTAAAATGGAATAATAATTTTTCATGGATTAAGAAATGGAAAATTGGGGAAACAGGTATTCCTATTATTGATGCAGGTATGAGAGAAATGAATGAATGCGGATGGATGCATAATCGTTGTAGAATGATTGTATCAAATTTTTTTATCAAAGTTATGGGTTGTGATTGGACAATTGGTGAAAAATATTTTGCGAAATCATTGGTTGATTACGATTTTGCAAATAATAATGGCGGGTGGAACTGGAGTGCCTCATCATTCGCCGGCTTCGATTTTAGTCTTGATTCTCAACCATATTTTCGTTTATTCAATCCTTGGAGACAACAAGAAAAATATGATCCGAAATGTGAATACATTAAAAAATGGATACCTGAATTAAAAGATATACCAGTAAAAGATATACTAAATTGGAATGAAAAATGGATAGAACATAAGAAGTCCGGATATCCTGAACCAATGATTGTTGATATACAAAAAGAATTTAAGAAAACAGTAAAATTAATTAAATAATTTTTTAGATATAATATCATCAATTGTATGTTATTTAAATTATAAATTATTTGGAAATAAAAAACGGGAGGTCAACCATCAGAACCAAAGCGTCGTAATGGCAGACATACACAAATAATAAATATTTTTTTTAATTATTTTCTAAATAATGTTGCCGACAAAGTGGAACATAATTTGAAGCACCAATTACAACTTGTTCTGTCTCTTTGCTTAATCTATGCGTAAATGAAGCTTCAGTTCCATCTTTACATTTAATACATAAAGCATTAAATTTATATACTTTTTCTGCATGTGGAATTAATTCTAAAATTTGACCAAATGGTTGGCGTTTATAATCACCATCTAATGCTGATATATAAATTTTCTTTTTATATACATCACTCCATTTTGTTGTAAATTCTTTAAGATCGTAAAAAAATTGTCCTTCATCAATCATAATCGATTCAACATTTAGAATAAGATTATCCGATATATCTTCTAATTTTGTAACTTTAATACATGAAATTTTATCTTGATTATGCGATACAATCTCAGAAAATTCAGAATATCTATTATCAGCAATATAATTAATAACTAAGATTTTCCGATCAATAGATAAATGTCTACGACATGAACTAATTAAAGCTGATGTTTTACCCGAATACATACAACCCATATAAATAGTAATTTTTCCGCTCATTTGTATTAATAAAGAGAATAAACTAGTTTTTATATTTAAATAATGTTATAATCAATTTTTTATTGGAATAATAAATTTTTTAAAACTTCTTTTGAATCTTTATCCAATTGTTTCTTTTTTATTAAATCTCCTATTTTCTTTTTTAATTCCTGATTTTTAATTATATCTTCTAATAACTCATTCTGTCTTTTAATAGTCATATTTTTACCACCCGTTTGGATTATTTCTTGTTTTTGTTGTGATTGTTGTGTAAGTTGTGGATGTGGTTGTAATATTTCTTGTTTTTGTTGTTGTTGATATTGCGATGCTTCTTGTTTTTGTTGTGTTTTTCTATCTTCATATGCTTTATAATATTTTTTTACAAGTTCAGAATCTAAATTTAAATAATTAGATACTTTTTGAACTTCATCGTTATTATCTATGTTTTTTATATTTTCATAAATTATTTTTTTTAATCTTTCTTTAATTGCACCATATGATCTACCAGTTGAATCAGCAATATCTTTCATTTGTGAACCACCTCGTAATTTAAAAACCAGTTCTTTCTCCTCTTCTAAAGTCCATTTATTATTCTGCATTTATAATATAATATGTAGAATCATTTTTTATATTTTTGTTTTTTGTTTTTTTGTTAATTTGTTTTTTGTTTTTTTGTTAATTTGTTAATTTGTTATTTTTTCTAAACCATTTACATATGAATAAATATTTGCTAAATAATTTACTCTATCTGAATTATTTTTTGTAAAATTATTTGCTATATCAAAAAATAATTTCGGAATTTGTTTTTTATTATTTTTATCAAGTTTAATAGTGTAATGATTTTTTATATCTAATTTTACACAATAATCGTATATATCACGTGCAATCTTATCTGATTCAGTTGTTGCTCTTACTTGAGTTATTATCTTGTCAGCTTTATATTCACTTATTGATGAAATAAAAAATTTTGTTCTATTACTGATAACATATGACGAATCGTATGTATCTAAATCATCTAAGATTATCAGTTCTGCGCCTTTATTAACTATTAATGAATTTAGAGAATCAAAATCTAATTTTGACTTTGGTTTAGAACATATAACAACTAGACTACGTGATGTTATGAAGTCATAAAAAAAGATTAACACGTCTAATGCATGTGCTGCTATAATTATATTATCATATGCTCTGATACTCATATCAAGACTTTTCATTTTAATTAATTATATAATATATTTACAAATTAATTACAATTAATTACAAACAATTTCACCAGATACTGTTTGAATACATGGTGTATATGTATATGGATAATAGAATGGAAAATATGTATATAAAGATGGATATGAGTAATATGGATATGAATAATAATAGTATGGATATCTATGACGACGTCTATATCTAAAATGTTCTGTATTTTTCCAATAAACAATAACTGCTATAATTATAGCAATAACAATTAATAATTGTATGATATTCATAATAATTATAATTTATATAAAAAAATTGAAATATTAGAATCTCAAAAAGCCCCCTTATTTTTGAATTTTAAGATCAGAAAAATTCATGTTGAACGAACGAGTATATAAAGCTCTAATCACTTAGCCAGATACAGGCTTTAAAGGTGATGGTAGTAATACACATGATTTTTCTCGCCGCTTTGTGCGATTGAGACCTTGATGATAATAGTTGTAAAATCTTCATGTTGAAATGAAAAGGTATAATGCCCGAATCTCCAAAATGGGAGATGGTAGTTAATACACATGATTTGGTTTTACAATGAAAGTTGTCCTTAAGAGGTTGACACATCGTACGTGGTAAAAACTCTATTGAGTATTTAGAGGATTGATTTCTTGCATTTTTAATGTAGGGCCCGTGGGAATGGGTGGGTGTAATAGCCTGAGTCAAATACGAGTTTTAACGGCTGCCAACCGGCTTGTGTGTTAGAATCTTCTAAATATGAGATGTTTGAATCCACTAGCAGTAACAAAGATTAATGTATGCCCCAGTAAATCGTCTATAAAAAGCTTTTGCACCATGAAATGCCATGGTGGAAGTTGGACGGGTGAGGGGAATCACATACAGAGATTTTTGACGAAAGTAGAGTTGGGTTAACTTTACTGCTACTATACCTAGATTTTTTTGGTGCTTCGTCTAATTCTTTTCAGGCCGGTTCTTCCTCAATGGACCAAATTCCCGCGGATATTGACCCCGCGATTAAGAACCCAAAGTTCTGGTCAAATCCCGCTGCAAAGCGGAAGCGTTTTCACTTCGATGACTGTGATTTCGTGGAGGTTGATGCTCCAGATTGGTGGAATGTTCGAGAGGACAACACTGCTTCAATCAAGCGTTTTTCGTCATGGCGCGACCCTAATGGCACTCGTGTCGATGACTTCGACTGGGATGGTATGGCTGTTTACACTGACTATGATCTCGCGCTTGCATTTGATGACCCTCTTGGTCTGCGCTTCATCGCCCCTCCACCCGAGCCGGTTTACTCCGAGGAGTCGGAAGAGGAGGTTGAGATGGAGCAGACTGATGCCGAAATCAAGGCAAAACACAACAAGGTGGAGGCCGTTAAGATTTCCAAGGAGGTGAAAATCAACAAGAACTCCCGCATCTACAAGCACGCTCAGGAATTCGTTGAACTGCTTTCCAAGCATGGTGGTATTGCCAGTGTTAAGCTTGGTGACAAGACCATCAAGCTTGAGTCAGATGCAGACGTGGACCCTTCCAACGAGTTCTTCATGGTGCCCGGTGTTGGGTCGATTGTCATTACTCTTGCAAAGGCAATTCTTTTCTTCACTGCACCAACAACAGCCGCTCCGACCAAGCTGAGTCTTCTTAAGAGTCGTGTCGATGACTATCAGAGTAAGTTGCGTTCGCTCCAGATTCAGTATCGCATTGCTCCCACCGAGAATGTTGTTGAGCTCGAGAAGCGTGCACTGACTGTCAAGCTCCTGTCTGACAAGATCACTGAGCTCAAGACAGAGATTGATGGGCGCATGAACAATGCACCAAAGACCTCTTCTGGAGTTCGTGCTGAGGCAGTTACTTGTCGTCGTCTTCTCAAGATGGTTTGCAAGCAAAACGAGGATGCTAAGCGTTTTGTTGAGGCTCTTCGCGACATCAACAAGACCGAGACTGAGGTGATTCAGGAGGAAATCAAGCACCAAGATGCCGTGTTTCACATTCGGGCCAACAAGATGTCAAAGGCTGAATCGGATAAGATGAAGGAGAAGAAGGTTATTCCTCCTGCTCCTACTCCTGCTCCTGTTGCACGTGCGCCTACTCCTGCCAAAAAGGGTCCGTCGCGTTCGGAGAAGCTTGCTGCTCTTCGGAACAAGAAGTAAACCTATTGGAAACCATATACGAACCTTTTACGCCTGGAGCTAAAATGAGGTGGTAGTAAACATTTTTTTATGCACTGCAAAACATATAAAAATAAAAAAATTGAAATATGTAAGTATTTGTAGATTCCATTAATTTTTAAATTTAAGATCAGAAAAATTCATGTTGAACGAACGAGTATATAAAGCTCTAATCACTTAGCCAGATACGGGCTTTAAAGGTGATGGTAGTAATACACATGATTTTCTCGCCGCTTTGTGCGATTGAGACCTTGATAATATTAATTGTAAAATCTGCAGATTGAGACCTTATTCCCCGGACGGCATGTGCTGCATAGGGAAAAGTAATCAACACATCTGTTCGGTTTTACAATGAAAGTTGTCCTTAAGAGGTTGACACATCGTACGTGGTATAAACTTTGTCGAATGTTTGGAAGATTGTCTTTTCACATTTTAAATGTGGAGCCCATGAGAATGGGTGGGTGTAATAGCCTGAGTCAAATGCAAGTATAACGGTTGCCACCCGGCTTGCATGTTAAGATCTTCTTGATATGAGATGTTTTAATCCACTACCAGTAACGGAAGTTAATGTTTGCCCCAGTAAATTATCCATAAAAGCTTTTGCACCATGAAATGCCATGGTGGAAGTTGGATGAGTGAGGGGAATCACAAACAAAGACTTTTGACGTTTTGTAGAGTCGGGTAGACTTTACTGGTACTTTACCCAGATTTTTTTGGTGCTTCGTCTTCTATTTTTAATGCCGGTCCTTGCACAATGGACCAAATTATTGCTGCCGCCATGGAGCATTATGAGACTGCAAATGTAGGCAGTAAGCAAGTTAAGAACCTTACACCGCGTGATGTTGTTGCCGCTCTTCTCGTTGAGTCTGAAATCATGCGTTCTGATGGAAGTCCCTTTTGTCAACGCGTGAGTGCTGCTCTTCGCGAGATTCCCATCAGCAAGCCAGATGGAACCACTATCACAATGGACCTTGTCCAACTGTGGTGTGAGCTCTTCAGTCTGTTCATGGCGTATGAAAGCCACGAGTTTGCCATCGCGACCTTTGGGTCGATGTATAGCACACGCGTCGATCGAGACACAACAACATTTGACCCGAACTTCCACATTTCGGGCAAGGAGGCATTCTCTGTCTCTGACGACACAGCTTTCACGAAGCTGGTCAAGATGTGGAACTTCCTGATGTCGGAGATGTTTTATCGCTTCTTCTACACCTACGATTTCCGCACAGTGGACACTGAGCGAGCCTACTACACTGTGCTGGGAGATGCGACCAAGAAGAAGCGCGCTACATCTAAGTTTTGCGAGTTCCTCCTGGCCTATCGTCCTCTGTATGCACAGGTTTGCATGCTTTCTCCCGAGAAGAAGGAAATCTACTCTATCTTCACTGATGCTGCTGCCTATGCAAAGCAACTGCGCGAGTTGAAGATGAAGAAGCTTGAGGAAAAGCGTGCTGGAAAGCAGCGTGGCGAGAAGGCGCAAGTCAATAAGTTTCACGAGTCGCATGTTGAGCGCATGGCTCGTATGGAGAAGCGCCTTCGCGAAATGGACATTTTGATGGGACGCATTCCTGCTCTTGAGAAGATTGCCGGTGAAGGAACAGTTGCACCAGCAAAGGTTTCTCTTCCTCCACCTCCTCCCAAGTCAGTCTGGAAGACTTTGGCTCCTGTGCCTGCTCCTGCTCCTGCTCCTGTGCCTGCTCCTGCTCCTGCTCCTGCTCCTGCTCCTGCTCCTGCTCCTGTGCCTGATCCTGCTCCTGCTCCTGTGCCTGCTCCTGCTCCTGCTCCTGCTCCTGTGCCTGAGGAAGATGACGGTTTCACAACTGTTGTCAAGGTCCGCAAGCAAAAGCAACAACAACCAACTTCTCGTAGCCGCCGGGTTGCGAATCTGTAAATATCACAGAACCAAAATGCAATTAATATCTATTTGTTGAAACGAACGGGGAATCAAAACCCTTATACCTTTTACGCCTGGAGCTAAAATGAGGTGGTAGTTAACACACAAAGTTTGATTTTTTGATTGTATACATTTTATTTATATAATAATATTCATACACACACATACACATACATGTACACATAATAAGAAATAATAGTTATAAGATTAATTAAAGGGTGAATGTAAAAAAAATGAAATTCATAAATGTCTGATTACCCTATTATTTTATGTTTGTATCATTCCCTCAAAGGGAAGTGAGTACTTTTTGCGGTCTATGTAGTTGGGTAAACTATATAGATGACGATCGTGAAGTACAAAAAGGGCTTTAGAACTAGTCCTTAAGGCTTTGACAGCGTGAAGTGTAGTCTATTTTTAACTTTTTCTGAAACTTTTTATTGTTGTGCAAGAATGAAATCATTCAATGTAGTAAAAAGATATCAATCATGGTTGGTTGATATTTTGTGAATAGAGGGATACGCCCTCTACAGTTTTAAACTGTTAGTAAAGTACTTCCGTAAGCGGACCCATACCATGGGCAAGGAAGTATGTGTTTACTAGTTCTCACTACAAAGAACTTCATTCAAACATTAATGATAATCTGAAGATAGAAACTGTATAAAATTAGATGAAAACGATGCCATTGGTAGTTTTTACTATTACCATGTTACCCATCGGAACCGGATTCTGGTTTTGAGAATTAAAAAATAAGTGTCTTAATAAGACACTTGTTTCTCCTACAGGAGTTTCTCCACACACATTGCGAACAATAATACTCTAAACAATACTTTTTGCAAGATTGATAACCACAATCAGAATAAAATCATGTCCGTTGAGACATGTGACTTTTGTACTGCTTGTCAAACAGTCGTTGTCTTTGATAATTGTAGCAAGAAGTATATTGATATTCGTCTACTCGCGTACACTGTGAGCACCAACTACACCAAATGGTGCAAATAAGACGCCTATATTGTAAAGGAATGTTTAAGAAGTTACATACAATATACTTTATTTATATACTTTTTCACTAGAAAAATACACAAAACATTATACTCACTAATCTAAATAAAAAATGAAAAAATGAAAATATATAATACTTAATTACCTTAATATATTTTATTTATATCAATATAAACTAATTCATTACAAGCAAATAAAAATGACCGAATTGGAGTCAGATTTTATCCCTGTCACGACACGCCGTAATTTTCGTCCTAAGTCGTATACAAAAGCCGAAACTTTTAATCCGTCTCTTAATGAACTTATGACTATTGTAACTTCAAAGCTAGAGATGTACAAGAAGGAGATTGTTGGTGCATACATTTATGGTTCACGTGCACGTCAAACAAATCGTCCTAATTCTGATGCCGATATTATCGTCTTCTGGAAACACGAATATGATCAAGATTTTCTTAAGTCAATTAGAACCTCAATTGAAGAAGAATTGGGTTTTAAAATTGATTTTGTAGCATGTGTTTACAAAAAGAAGTGGGTTGAACATCACGATCAGCGTGATGAAGCTTACTTTGATAATGTAATAATTGATGCAAAGTCGATTATTGGTACAGAGCCGGTAAAGTATTTGATTGAACATTCAATCAAGCTTCCAAAACTTACTCGCTAAATTTTTTTATTTTTTTCTATTTTTTCTATTTTTTTATTTTTTAATAATATAGATGTCAATTATAATTATAATTATAATTTTATTAATTGTTGTTGTTTATTTATATAATCAAACATTAATTGAAACTAAAAAAAAAGAAAATATGGAATTATCTGATAGATGTAATAGAAATTGTGGAAATTATAATATAGATAGAACTAGTACAAATATTAGTGGATGTTTATCATGTGAACATTGTGGTGTATGTACTCTTCCAAATCGAAGTCAGATTTGTATGAATGGCGATGAAGATGGTGCTCATTTTAATTCGGGTTGTTCTGGAGAAAACTGGAATTTTGGGTCATCTGCAAGTAAATCATATACATCTACAAACGTTAATTATGAGTATGAAAATCAATTATCAGAACTTGGCCAAACAGATAATCTACCAAGTCAAAATAGGATTGTATCATATGAAATTAAAAAAGAACAACCAAAAATAAAAGCTAAAATACAAAAACAAACTGAAAATGCATTAGATGATCTTTTAAATAAAATAAATTCTTCATCTGCTAATAAAGATTCTATTGATCAAGATACTATAAAACAATTACAACAAATTTTAAATCGATTAAAAAATTCAAGTAATTAAAGTTAATTTTATTTTTTATTATATATAGATGATTATTATTATAATAATAATTTTAGCTTTGATTAATATATATTTACTAAATAAAAAAACAGAAAATTATGATTTACATACGGATTGCACAAGTTGTAAAAATAAGGGTTATTACCAATGTAGAAATTGTGTAAATTGTGGTGTATGTACAACAGCGATGGGTGATATGTATTGTGTAAATGGTGATATTAATGGTCCATATAATAGAACAGATTGTTTAAAATGGGATTATGGAAATATCTATCCACAATATCAACCACATTATTATCATAATAATCCTGAACATCTTAAAATTTCAAAAGATGCCAGATTTTATCCTTATTTTAAAACATTAGATGAAACTACTGGTTCACAATATTTTAATACAGAATTTTTAAATAATTTTTATAAAAACTTTAATTCTACATTAAAAGGTCATTTATATAGAAGATAAATTATTGTATTGATTGTTGTGATTGTTGTGATTGTTGTGATTGTTGTGATTGTTGTGATTGTTCTTTTTGTTTGATTGTTGTGATTGTTGTGATTGTTCTTTTTGTTTTAAATCAATTGTTGATAAAAAATCTAAATATTTCTTATCCTTAATCAATTTATTTAATTTACGCATAATAGTATTATTGGGTTGTGATAATAATTTTTTCTTATCAAATGTATTTGAAGAATGAGACATACAAACAATAGTCTTATCAGGATCTAATTGAGCCATTTTTTCTGAAAAATTATTGGTAAAAGACGGCTCCTCTTGAGCATTTTTTGTTGGGTCGTGTTTATGTTGTTTTAAATATTCTTTTCTATATGCAAAGGTACCATTTGTACCATGTGAATTAGAAAAAGGCCCGTATTGATGCATCTCCTTAATATCAACATAATATACATTAATTTTAGATGAACCTGCAAGTATTGCTTTTTGACTATTTAAACATGTAACACTGTATGTAATTCTTTCTGGAAAATGATAATCATCATCGTCAAAACATACAATAACATCACCTTGTGCAAGTTCATTGAGTCGATTACGTTTCTCACCCAAAGTCATTTTTTCCTTTTGATAATAATATTTTATTGTTTTATCATTTTTAGGAATTAAATCAAAATTTGATTCAGGTGAATCATCGAGAATAATAAGTTCTAAAAGATTTTTAGGATATGATTGTTGTTGATATAAATAAATAAGCATTGGTAAAAACAATCTACGATTATATGTTGGTGTAATAACAGAAACTGTTGGTTTAGCATGTGTTGATTTTCCTGCAAATGACATTATAATAATTAAATAGAATTAATTAATTCTTTAATATCATTTTTTGTTTTATTTTTAAATACTAAATTTACACTAAAATTATTAGATCCAATATGAATAATCTCAGGTTCTAGTTTATCAAAGTTTAATTTTCCAATTTTATTAAAAATATTATCAGAAATAATAGATATAATTGTACATCTATTTATCATTTCACACTCATAATCTGATTTTAATTTTTGATACACTTTATTTAATTGATATATATTTTTCTCATTTGTTGTAGTAGAGATTGAAAATTGTGAAGTTGTAATAATACTAATGTCAATATGTAATTCTGAAAATCGTCTAAAAATATCTGCTACAAATCCATAAGCATTCCACATATTTTCTGATTTAATATTAAATAGTGTAACATCATTTTGAATAGCAATAATATCATGAGAATCATTCAAATTTGATATATAAGTACCATCCGAATTTGTAAATGATGATTTAACAATAATCGGAATAGATTTTGATTCACATGGTAAAATTGATAAAGGATGCATAACTTTAGCACCTAATGATGCAATTTCTTTACATATATTATAAGATATATTTTTAATCTTCTTTACTGAATCACAAATTCTCGGGTCAGCTGTATAAATACCATCAACATCAGTCCATACTTCATAACGTTCTGCATTTACTGTATGTGCTACAAGTGAACCAGTTGTATCAGAACCACCCCTACCAAGCAGTGTTGGATTGGAATTTGAATCTGATGCAATAAAACCTTGTAGAATAAAAATATTAACAAAATTATGATCTTGAATTTTATGACATGTAAATTCAACACAAGGATATAATTCATATACTTCTTTTGATGTTCTAATATAATCATATGAATTTAATAGAACTGAATTATTTTCTCGTTGATCTTCTTCACTAACTTCTCTTTTCTTTTTATTTAATTCAAAATAGAAATGAAAAATTTTTGTTGACATTATCTCACCAAATCCAATAATCTTTGATTTTATATTGATATCATCTAAATCAGTATATGAATCAATTAATAATTTTAATTGTTTTTCAAATTCATCTAAGAGTGATTGAGGTTTATTTGAATTATATGAATATTCATCAGATGGAAATAGCTCATCAATCAATTTTTCATTTAATTCTAATACATCAATAATATATGTATAATCTTTTGTCTTTGTATATCTTTCTAATAAATTAGTTACACCGCTAACTGCCGATAATACAATATATACTTTATATGTATCATCAATTAATTCTTCAATATACAACAAAAGTTTATCATATGCTGTCTTGCATTGTGATGTTCCACCAAGTTTAATTACAATTGATTTTTCAGACATTATATTTATTTTTAATTATATATACTTTTATAGAATTTTATGATTTATTGTAATCATTATTCAATTTTTATTTGTTTAGTATTTGTTTTATTTATTATTTGTTTTTTATTTATTATTTGTTTTTCTATTTATTATTTGTTTTTTATTTATTATTTGTTTTTCTATTTATGATTTGTTTTTTTTATTTATTATTTGTTTTTCTATTAAATTTAATTTGTAA
>Ga0194133_10000935_pt1 | contig 55329 bp, 48 predicted proteins | sample TA2KigOf40mmetaG_FD_155448 | JGI IMG/M metagenome (GOLD analysis project Ga0194133, IMG submission 155448) | Freshwater microbial communities from Lake Tanganyika, Tanzania - TA2015055 Kigoma Offshore 40m | ecosystem: Environmental > Aquatic > Freshwater > Lake | place: Tanzania: Lake...
TCCAAAGCGATTTTAGCATTAGCAATAGCAGTTTCACGAACAGCTTTAGCATCAGCAATTGCTTCTTTTAACAATTTTGAACTTGCCATTTTTTTCCTTATTTGTAGGATTTGTTAAGCTATTAAAAAAATTTCAGCTTAAATAGAATTATTTGATTGGCTTTTTGGTCACTACACAAAAGTGAGTATTCATTTACCAATAAAAAACACATATAGAAATGTGTTATTGTATGAATAAATATATTAAAATTAATAAAAACGTAATTTTCTAAAGATTTTTTTAGAAATTATCCTTTGCGTTTGATAGATGATAGTTGGTCTAAATCGTAATCAGCGTACATAGAACTAACTTTATTATCAAGTTCTATTTCTAATTTTTGCTTTTGTACATTTAACTTTTTAAGGTTTTCAACATTTTGTTTTGCCTTATCAGTTCCTTTATTTAATTTATATTTTTCTAATTCAGATTGAATTGCCATCAATACTTTAGCTATATCATTTTGAATACCAGCAACACCTCTAGCTTCATTTACTACTCCTTCGGGTACACAATTTGGAACTTGCTTACCACCTTTGTTTTTCATTCCAACTTGCTTATATCCTTTCCAACAAGGACCTGCTTCACTAACTACTTCTTCTCTGTGTGGTGCTTTAATTCCGTAATCTTTCTTTATATCAGATAGTCTTTGTAGTATTCCTTTTAGAGTAGTTTGAAACTTCATTTTTTGTTCTGGATTTTTTGTAGATGAAATTTTATCTCTAAGTTTTTTTACTCTATCGTTATATCTTTGTATTTTTTCACCTGTTGTTTTTGCAGGTTCTTCATTTATTTTTTTTATTTTTTTATACCAATTCATAGTTGATAAAGTAGCATCTATATTAGCTTTAAGGTTTTCTTTTTCTTTAGGATTTTTAGATTTTGTTAGCATGTTTTGCAAACTCTTAATACTTCTTTGCAAATCTTTCATTAATTGTGCATCCATATCCTCATTAATACCTTCGTTTGAATCACCATATTCATGATAATTTCCAGATGCTTGAGAAATATAGTTTTCTGCTTTAGAAATATGGTCTTGAATCCAAGCTGGGATTTGTTTTTCATCCTTACCCATTTTAGCTTTTAATTCAGTTGCCATTTTAATAATAGTATCTAACTGATTTTGTCCCATAGAAACTTCGTGGTCTTCACCTTCAGCTTCATTTACAGGTTTAAATGCACTTGCGTATGGATTAGAATATACTTTACCATATTCAAATTTCTTACCACCCATAGTAAAAGAACCCTTTCCAGCTAAATCAGTTAAACGAATCATATCTTATTTCTTTTTCATTGCAAGTCTTTCTCTCATTACATCGGTTGGGATATCAGAGATTTCATAGTAACGATTTAAGATGTGACCCATATCTTCATATAAAGCGTGTAATCTTTCATCCATTGCTTTTGCTTCTACTGAGAACTTATCAAATTGTTGCCCCAATTTTTGCAATTCCAACATATTTCTTTTTACAGTTTGAGCATCAAACCAATCGTTAGCCTCTCTCAATGATAATTCTTTTGCAGCCTCAACGATTGCACCCAATGTTTCCGCAACTTCAGTCATATCTGAATTGCGCTTCATTTGGTCTTGGAAAGTATTATAAGTTGAAATGATTTCTAAGAAATGCTTTTTAACTTCTAAAGAAAGTTTTCTATCAGGTTGTTCTAAGTTCTCTTTAATAGAAAACTTACCGTCTTTAATCTTTATTTCATTAATTGCAGTCTTACGAATATCATTATATCCCTTAGCTACTTTAGTTACATACTTTGGTTCTTCAACTTTTAGTTTAAATCTATTGTTGTGAACGTATGTGTATAAATCAAAATTCTTATTCATATTACGCTATTTCAGTTATAATTTCTCTCATTAAATCCTGTGCCTTGCAGTATTCACCACATACATCAGTACCAATTTGTTTTAGTGGATTTACGGATTCATTCATTGGGACCATAAATGCACCATGTGTAGATGGATTTGAAACAAAATCCCAACCAATTAATTCAAAATCTTCTTGTACTTCAACTCTATTTCCGTTAAGTGGTTTTGTAGAACCCATACCTCTTGATGAAATACCTAATAAGATACCTGCTTTTAATAATTCTTTAAGAATATTACCAGAAGGAGTTCCTAAAATTTCTACAGTACCACATAGGTCATCACCATCCCACCAAATTTCTTTTATATTATGAGATACATTTTTGAGGTTGATAACTGTAGAATCGGGATGGTCTAATTCACCCAATGCTCTACGCTCCTTTATAAAAGTTGAATGATATTTCTTAGCTTCTCTTTCTAAAATTGGTTTTGGATATACCCTTCCATTTTGGTTTTCCGCACCAGCTCTTTGTAGAACACCTTTGACAATCGTTCTACCAACTTCATCTTCTTTTACCTTACCTTCAAATAAGTGTGTTTCTATTAAAAGAGACTTCATATTATTTTTTAATTTTATTTAACGATTCCATTTTGCTTCTAATCTTAGAAACCATAGTACCTAATTGAGATTTATCTACACCAATAGCATCAACGACTTTTGCAACTAATTGAAGTTTTTGTATATTATTTAATTTAGCATCTTTAATTTTATCAATAGCAATTCCCAATCTTTGTTTAACTACAGATGGAATAGTTGCTTTTGGTAATTCTGCAGAAATATCTTCTTTTACTTTGTAAGTTTCCCCATCCACTTCAAATTCATCTTCACCTTTTTCTTTAGCATCAGATACAGCTGCGCCAAATGCATTACCTTCGGATTTTTCTCCTCTACTATTCCAAGAAGATTCTATTTTATTAAAGAATGATTTTTTTTCTTCATCACTCATTTGAGATATTGATTTTCCAGATTTTTCTAAAGCCTTTTTGAAAAATTGTTGATATTCTTCTTCCTCAATCATTACTTCTTTTACTAATTCTTTAAGTCTATCTTTTGTTATAGTTTCTTTTTTCATTGGTAATCCTTTATGTTTTGTAGATGCAAAATCTTTAGCATCTTTTTTTGTCATTGAATCTGCTGCTTTTTGTACTTCAGCAGATGGTGCATCAATATCACCTTTTTGAGTGGCATGTACCATACCCATAAATCTTTGTTGTGCTTTAGATACTGCTGGCATATTACAATTTTCTCATTTTTTCCGTAATTCCCATTAACCTTTCTCTGATTTTGTATAGGGCTGCATTTGTTCTTTTCCAGTAATCTTCTTTTTTAAGTCCGTTTTCAGTCTTAATTTTAGAGTACCAATTTACAAACTTCTCTATTTCAGAAAGTTGTTTATGTATATTAGAAACACCCCTACCAACTTTTGCTTTTGGTGAGGACATTTCTCTTTTTAATTCTAACCAACGATTTTCAGCTACAATCATTCCACTAATATCCGCTACTTTTTCATTATCAATTTTTTTAGCTGCGGTTGGTTTTAGAGGAAGTCCTTCTTTTCTACTAGCAGGTACATCACCTAATGCATAATCTTTTTCACCTTCTTTAACAATCGTACCACCTGTAACACTAGCCAATCTTTTATTTTTCTTTTTCTCAGAGCCAGGCTTTGTAAATGCAGCAGGTGTATCGTAACCTGCAATATCTCCTGTTACTGTCATTTCTTCCAAAGTTTTTTGGATATATTTTTCTCTGATATACTTACGAATGGCCTCTTTTAATCTAGCTTCCATTATTTTATTTTGGATTTTAGTTCTTTAATAAGCTCATAAGAAAGCATTATTGATGAAACTTGAGAATCAGATACAGTTTTTCCAATTTTCATTTTATCTAAAATGGATATGGTTTCTGAAAGTTTGATTTGTGTAACTTTATCTTCTAATTTTACTTTAATACCCTCTAATTCAGAAATTATATTTGGTAATTCTTTTCCAACATAATCTGTAAATTTAGTGGTATTAGTAATATTATTGATATATTCTTTCAACAAATTTTTTTGTGAATTGTCTAAATTAGTGTATTTTTTGTTGAAAGTTTCTACTAGAATCTTATATGTAAGTAATCTAAGGTCTTTATCTTGTTGTTTATAGGATTCAATCAATTTTTTATCTTCGGTTGGTTGAGTTTGTTGAGCTGGTTTAGAAGTGATGTTTTCAATTAGGGTAATTTTAGAATTAAAGATATCTTTGATATCATATCCTTCTGCTCTTTTAGATTCGAATACTTTATATATAGATGCTAATACTTTATAGTTAGAAATAGGGGAACTAAGGAATTGTTCAATTTCAAATTTTGCTGAAATTTCTTTAATAAGATTATATTTTTCTTTTGAAAGATTGGATATATTAAGTTTACTATGTGCATCACACACAGTTTCTACTAATTTATCAGCTTTTGTTTCTGAATTATATTTTTCTTTAAGAAGTATATCATATAGACGTAATTCTTTGTTCAACTCCGTATTAGGAGCAAAGAATTCAGCCACTATTTTCTTTGCGTTTTCAGACTTATCTCCATTAAGAATTTCAAGCGTTATCTGCCTTACTAAAAGCTCAAATAACACTCCAGTATTCTTAAACTTTGAGTGTTTAATTTTTTTCATTTACTTACCCTATATTTATTCTACCCTATAAATTAACACATATAAATATAAACAAATTTTTCTTTATTAAATTTTAGTTTCATCTAATAGGTTTTTTTCATCAAGCATACCTGATTTTTCGTTCAAAAACTTCTTTTTTGATGAAATTCCATTTATATATTCACGTGCTAGTTTTTTAGCGTTTGTATTTAATCCTCTATCTTCTCTTTTTCTTTCTTTATGATAATCATCATATCCCAATGGGTCTCTACCATATGGATGTTTATCTTTACCATAGGTATTTCCCTCTTTAGGTCTACCAACTCCTCTATTAAGTTCTATTTCAGTTTTTAATTTACTTATTTCTTCCTCAACATTTTGCTGTTGTGGTGGATTTGCTGGGTCCTGTCCTTGTTGTTCGATTGATGTCTGTCTAAAGCGGTCTTTAAGGTCTAATATCACTTTAGCTCTTTCAATATCAATTTCATCTTGTGATAATGAAAATACATTATTATAAGTCCAATCAGATGATAACATATTTAATGCTTTAACATCACTTGCCAATCTAACTTTTTCAGTCCACAAATTAACCTTTTCTTGCTCATATATTGTAGAAGCATTTGTTAAATTTAATTCAAAATTCGTCATTTCAGAATCTTCAATACCATTTGCTGCCAAATGAACAACTGCCATTTTAGCTAATTCACTTACAACTGTTCGTTGAATTCTTTCAATAGTTCTTGCAAAACGTACATCTTCTGCAGCTAATGTTGCTTTACCATTTACATTTTCATCATAAGATAAGTAAGCTTTTGGTACTCTTAAAGCTGCAAATAATTTGTTTTTAAGATAATCAATATCTTCGATTGCTGCATAATCTAATCCTTGCAAATTATCAATAGTTGTACCACTATCACTACCACGTACAGGAAGGAAGAAATCTTCAGTAAGATTTTGTATATTGTATTTTAAATTATAATCTCCTGTATTTTTATCAACAAATGGGGTTTTCTTCATTTTATTGATAATCTTCTGCATATAGTTATCCACTTCTTGCGGTGGAATATTACCTATATCTATTTTAAATACTCTTTTTTCAGGTGCTCTCATAATACGATGGATTAACATCGCATCCTCCATAAGAGATAGTTGTTTCCAAATTCTTCTTGCTCCTTCAACCATTGATTTACCATATGGAAGAAAATTAGTATCTGATAACATACGAAAATGGGCCATCTCATATTGCTCATATTCTTTTTTACCAAATCTGTCCAACTCTACCCTATATTTAACGTAATCAGGATTATTAGGGTCAGTACCCTCTAATCTCTCTACATTATAAGTTGAGTGAGGTGCTACATTAATAATACCTTTACCAGGAAGAATTTCTAATGCTACAAATGCATCACCATATTTTACCAAATTTCTAATCCAAGGCCACAAATTAAATTCTATGTTCATAATATCATAGAATAAATTATGAAGCATTTCTCTTACATTCTCATTTGTGGATTTAATCTGAAGTACATCACCATATTCGTTTTTAGTTGTACTTTCATCTGCATATATATCAAGTGCTGAACCTATAATTGGGTCCATATCCATAGCATCATAATCTCTAAAAAGTTCTCTACGAACTTGATGGTATGCCATTGATTGTGCACCCTGATGGGTTTCGAAGTATGAACGTTGTAACTTTGTGTACCTATCTCTTAGGTTTACAAAATTTGTATTTGATTGTCTATCTTCAACATCTATAACTCTACGTTTACCATCTTTATCAACAGTTACTATTGCATTCGTTGAAAATAATTTTTTAAGTCTCCCAAAGAAACTTCTATCGTCTTGGAATTGTTCTGCCATAATTTATTTTACCATTTTCTACAAGACCAATATCTTGCTTTTGTTCTCGGACCAGGATTATCACAATTGTGTCTAGCTCTAAAGTTTGCTCTCCTGCCAGGGTTATTCTTTTTGATTTTCATACCCTTCTGACCGAAGTTTACTTTAATAACTTTACCAGTCTTAGGGTTTTTTACATATACCTTAAATTTCTTTACATCACCGGCTGTTGGTTTACCCAATTTTACCTCTCTACCTTGATACTCTGCTTCGTAAACACAACCACAATTAGCCTCATCTAATGAAGTTTGATAAGATTTAAGATATGCAATAAAATCATCCATATCTTCTTGCTCAACATCTAATTCATCATAATCATCTAATGGGTTATCTGCCGGTGTATCTCCTTTTGAGTATGCTTTATCAATATACTCATCTTCTTTTAGAATATTTGTTAGTTTAATCATTTTGGTTTCCTTTTATTTTGACATATATCATAAATATCAGTATTTATCAAAACCCTACATTTTATAACCATTGCGATAGGTCTTCAATATCATTTCCAATTTTCATTTTCCAAGGATTATCATCTCTATTAGTAGGACCATAAACTCCTTGATATTGAGTATTTGCAGAAATATTACCTAAAGCCGTTTTTGTAAGGTCAATACCTTCTTGTCTTAGACGAAGTGCAGTATCCCTAACCCATAATCCAATACTAAATGCCATTGTCAAATCATCATTATAACTTTTCAAAGCTTCTGCTCTACCATTATGAAATATAAATGTAAACAATTCATCTATCAACCGATTAGAACGAATTGTAACCGCTTTTTCTTTAAAATATTCATCTAATTTTGATATAATAAGTGGTCTTGTCTTAATCGTTGTAGAAAATCCAGCAACCATCTGTCTTTCATCCGTACGGTATTTATTTTTCATTTGGTGCTCAACATCTACATATTTTAAATCTTTACTCATATAGAATAAGTTTTTATATTGCCTATCTATACATTGCTGAATACATGCCCATCCAATATTTGAGTTTTCAACAACTAATAAAGCATCGTTATATTCAGTAGAAAGATTTACCAAAAAATTTCCAAAATCTTTTGTATCAATTTTACCTCTATACTCAGCTACCTGAATTGCATTTATAATATCCATAACATGGCATGCCGAATAGTCAGAACCATCACCTCTTGCTACGTCTGCTACAACCATATAAGAACCATTTGCTGTTGGATATTCCCATCTCCACAAATTGCCATCGAATCCAGTTTTTTCTATGGGGTCTTGACAATATGTTTCTTTATAAAACATTAATATATCAGGATCAATTACAGTATCACCAGAAGATACAAAATCACAATCACACTCTTGGGCTGCTTTTTTTGGACCTAATAATTTTTCTTGTTCATCTCTCCAATTTTTGTCTCTCTCAGGATGAACTGTCCAATGTAGTTTTATAGTATTAAATGGATTAATTCCATCCTCTGCACCTAACCAAGTTTTATGAAACCAATTACCTACTCCATTTGGTGTTGATAATGCTATACAACTACCTCCCGTTGCAAGTGTAGATTGAGCGGATACCCAAATATCATCTATTTCTTCAATAAATGCTGCTTCATCAAATATTAATAGTGATAGTGCTTCCGAACGTCCAGCATCTGCTGATGAAGCAATGGCTTTAATTTGTGAACCATTAGATAATCGTAAAGAGAGTTTATTATCTTCCATTGAGCCACCTTTTAACCAAGATGGAAGAAGGTCATGCATAACTCTTACTTTTGTTACTAAGTTTTTAGCAACATCTTGTTTTGTTGCAATTACTAATATATTAAAATCAGAATTAAACAACATACTCCAAAGTGAAAATCCTGCACAAAGAGTGGAAATACCTGTTTGGCGTGATTTAAGTATTATATTAAAACGATTATTTTTAAATTCAGTAAGGGTTTTTTCCTGAAATGGGTAAAGATGAAAAGGTATTTTACCTCTGACTGGGTGCTGAATCATGCAATACTTTTTGGAAAAATGTATAGGGTCTGCAGCACACTTTTTATATTCTTCAGCTATAATCTCTTTTAAAGATTTTTTTTGTGTTATTCCTAAATTCTGAGCCATTATTCGCTGGGTGGTTTTACTAAATCGTAATTTTTATCTTTTATTTTATCCCAAGCATCATTTCTCCATTTTATTGCTTGTTCTACTTCAGACTCATAAAATGTAATATCGGATAGTATTTCAGCTTTTAATTCGTCTACATCTTTTTCTAATACCCATTTTTCAAGTCTTCCATCTTCATGCACAAATTCGTATTCTTGCTTTGCATCTTTATAAGCCTGATGAAGTTGCTCTAAAATTTCTTTACCTCTTGAAATAATATTAGATAAAATTTTATAATGTTCATATTCTTCCCACAAACCATCCAATCGTATCAAAGTTTCTTTTTTACCTAAACAAGTAGCACAATATCCGGTTTTAGATATAAGTTTTTTATCTGCTCTACTTAATTTAATAGTACTACAATTTGGAGATTGACAGGTATTTAATTTAGATAAGTAATCTCTTACTTCGGCCATTGTTTCGGTAAGTTCATTAATTCTAACTTTTCCGTATTCAGTTTGTTCCCAAGTTTTTCCTTGCCCATCAGTCCAACGTTCACCTATATCTTTTTTTCTATTTGCTTCAGCTACTTTATCTGAATTTGCCATAGATATTGAAATATCTTTTTCATATTCACTACCCTGCAATACCATATTTACCAACTTTCTACGAGTTGGATGCATATACTTTTTTTGGAATTCCTTTGACATATTAATAGAAATATATTTGTATATATAAGTATATCAAAATTAAATAAATCATTATTTTTCGAAGAAGATACCTAAAATCTGATTTAGCGGTGCAAATGCACCTGTCAGTTTATAAGTGTTTCCACCATATACAAATACAATACCCTCATTTGGTACAATCTTATCAAATCCGCCTAAAGCATTTAATCTCTGCAATTCTAATTTAAGTTTTTGTACTTGCTTAGGGTCACCACTTGCTTTTACCTGTTGTATAGTAGATTCCAATCTACTAACCATTTGTCTTTTTGCAGCTTTTGGATTTGCTGTAAGAACTGAACTCATAAACGAAAGAACTTCTGCCCCAACCCCTAAAAATATTTCTTCAAACTTCATTAGATTTTGTTTTGATATTTTTTGCTGGTCTTGCTTATCAGTCTGCTCAGCCCAAGCTTTTAATTTAACATCTTGAATTGTATTAATACGGAATGATTTATCACCAAAAGCCCATCTTTTAACTAATCCTATTTTTTCTTGTGTGTCTAATTTTTTTGCACTTTTTTCTACAAATTTTGTCCACCAAGCTTGATGATAATCCGCAACACCATCCGAATCTACTAAATTAAATTCAGACTGTAATTTAGAAATCATTGAAATATATTTTCCTTGTAACTTAGAAAGTTTTTCTGATTTTGGGAGTTTTTGCATTGGTGGTCCTTGTATTGTGTACTTAGATTGAACATGTCCATTTACCTGTTTAATCATACCAGCCAATATTTTAGCGGCTTGTTGATTTTCTCCAATTATATTTCCTTCTTTATCATATTCAAATGTTCCGTGAAATACTAGCAAAGGTTGTCCATAAGGAATTACGTTTACGGATGTTGGGTAAATTACTTCTAAGTTCATAAAACAACTACCACCTTTGAATATCATTTTACGTTGTGGCTCTGATAAGGCTGATATTGCTTTTGATAAATCCGTCATTGCGAAATTATATGCATCTGTCAATCCACCCCTTCCTCCAAACTTTTGTGCAACTTGCCCAATAGTCATTGCACCTTCACCTTTATTTTTGAGATGCGATTTATTTCTTGCAGCAACTAATCTGCCATTTACCCAACTAATCGCCAATGCCTGTCCATCAGTTTTTTCTCTTGCTAATTCTAAATCACCATTTAAAGCTCTTACTACAATTTGTTTAAGGTCACCAAATGTTAATCCCATTTCAATATCAAATGGGTGTGCCATATGACCGTATGCACCACCTTCTAATAAAAGAGATTCATCAATAGGTTCATATTTTTCACTATCTTCTTTATCTAATTTGGATTTTAATTTCTTTACATCTTTTGGATTTGGTGCTCCATTAATATATCCATTCGGTAAACTTAAACCAACACCGGCTCCACCTGGCAATCCCATTTCATCCAACAAAGATTGTTCAAGTTCATCAATAATTTCGTTTATTTCTTCTTTTGATATTATTGTAGGTTTTTGATTTTTAGGTAGTTCCCAAAATCTTTTAGGTTTTTCTAAAGGAGTTTCTCTTTTCACTTCTTGCCAATCTTCTACGGTATGGGGGTCATCAGCTGGGTTAAGGGTACTTTGTAAAACATTTTGTACCTTATAATATGCTTTTCTAAATTGAGTTTCAGTATCTTTTGATTTACCCTTACCTCTCATAGCATCTGCTTTTGGTATAGCCAATTGTGTATATCCACCTTGTTTATACCAATTTTCAGGTCTATTTTTGCCAAGTATTCTTTTTTGCCCATCAGCAACAAATGATGTGTCCGGTTCTTCACCGGCTGTAAAACCTGGTCCCGATACTTCATTTAATTTATCTTTTTTTGGAATTCTAAATGTTACGGCTTTTTTACCATTAATTGTTGGCATTCCATATTCATCTTTGCTAATAGATTTTACAACAACTTTTTTGTTCTTAAATCTTCCCATTAATATAGTATCACCAACTTTCACATTCAATTTAATTTCTTCATTAATAAAATCTTTGAGAGTTTTAAGTTTAAGCGTTATTAATTTAAATACCTTTTCATCAAACTTAGGATAAGCTTTTAAAAATCCTTTTTTTCTTTCAGCTTCAGAACCCGCACTTAACCAATAACGAACATCAGTACCACTAATAGGATTTGGTTGTGCTGGGGATGCGTACACATAACCTCGTTCTAAATAAGGTTCGATAACTTTTCCTTTATATTGTACAAAATATTTTCCGCCTAAACGGTCTTCATCTTTTTCTCCAACTACAGTAATAAAACCAGTAGTATCTTCATCAAATTTATTTAATATTTCTTCTGGCGCATAAGGGTTTCTAACATTAACAATTTTGTTTGGTGAAATACCAAACATTTTTGTCATAATTACTTTTTTTTCGTTAAAATTAAATGGAGATTTTTTTGAATCGGTTATATTTGATGTTCCAATATAAACGTTATCTTTCCCAAACTTTTTGATTAAGTGTTCAAAAGTTGCGTAGTGACCCTTATGAAATGGTTGAAAGCGGCCCGAATAGACAACAACCACTTTATCTATCTTTGCCGCTTCTTCCAATATTGTTTCAACTAAATATTTTGTTAATCCCTTCATATAGTTTGTTACTATATAAATATTTAGGATTACTCTTTTACAACTTTCATACCATTACTTCCATTAGGTATTTTTTGTTGAGCTTGTTGTCTTTGTTGTTCAGCTAATTGTTTTCTAGTTGGTGCTCCAGGCTGATATTGAACTGTGCCATCCTGTAAATTGATTCTACTTTGTGGGTATTTATCATCTAAAGCATCAATTAAATCTCTGAGTTGAGAATTCAATGCTTTGAACTCATCCTCAGCTTTTTCTAAAAAATCATCCATTCTAACTACTTCTTCATTGATTTCTTTTTTACGAATGTAAATTTGACCGAATTCAGAAATGAGTCCAGAAATTTGTTGATTTAAATCATTTATTGATTTTAGAGTTTCTTCATCAATTTTTGCGATTTCTACTGTAATTTGTTGAGATTGTGGTATATTATCTAAACCTGCCATAAATTATTATTTTTAATTGTTTGTATATAATTATATAAATTTTTAATTTTCAAACACAGAAACACCTTTTTTTTGTACAACTTCTTTTGCGCAAAAGTTTGCCCAATTGATTGATTCTATTATATTTTTTGTTTCTAAGTATTTTGCAACAAATCCTGCTACAAAGGTATCACCGGCCCCACTTACATCTGCATTTTTAACCTTTTCAGTTTTTATAATTTTTCCTTTGTAAGCGGCACCACTACCATCTAAAGTTGTAATTATTTTATCTTCCAACCATTTAGATTCTGATATTATATCATAATTATTTTGTGCTTCAAATCGGTTAAGTTTAATAAAGGTTATATCCTTACACCAATCGCCTAAACGTTTTTTTGTATCTAATATTATTAAATTATGTAATCTAGAAATTTGTTGTATATCTTCTTCATTAAGAAACCCTTTACAATAATCTGATATTATAATTGCATCATATTGTATGAAATCAGGTAAATCGTAAATATCAATTCGTTGAGTGCTATCATTTTCATCAACACGCAAATAAAGTTCATTTGTATCATTATTTACATAACGAGTTTTTGTAATATTTCCTTTATCAGAAAAAATATCAACATTTAATCCCATAGCTGATAAATTATTTGCTACATTTCCAGCCATACCATCTCCATAAATCTGTTTGAGTGGATTGAATACCGGCCCATTTCCTTCAGGAGATTTTCTTTTAGAAATTCCGTAGATGAAAATATCAGTGCATTGTTCTCCTATTACCAATATTTTATTTTTTTTCATTTTTTAATATTTTTGATGTGCTCAACTCTTTTATTTTTTGAAAAAATTCAACTTTTGGTATGTATTCTATTCCTATTATTTCGTGATATTCGTAATCATCACCTATAACCATAATATCGGGTTCCCATTCTCTAATTCTATCTATTAATTCTTGATTTGTACTAAATGTTACAACCGAATCTACATACCGAATAGATTTCATAAAATGTATTCTATCAGCTATACAATTAAAAGGTCTATCCTTGCCTTTTTTATCTTTTACTCTTTCATCTGTATCTAATCCAACTCTGACTATACCCAAATTAGAAGCATGTTCTAATAAAAGAATATGGCCGATATGTAGAATATCAAAAGTACCATTTACCCAAATTTTTTTCATTATAAAAACTTTTCTAATTCTTTTATTACCATTTCAGATGTTATTGATTTAGTACACTCAAATTGTCTATCAGTTCCTTTGTGGTCTGGACACCAATTCCAATCACCGGCATCCAAACGTAATCTATTAAAACATCCTTCACATTTACCCTTCGGTGCTCCAATACGAATACAATTCTCCATTTCAGCCCATTTATAGGAAAATCCACTTATTAAAACTGTTGGTACATCTAATGCCCAACTTAACCAACTTAATCCACTACCAATACCAATGAATGCTTTTGATTTTAGCATTTCATCCATAACCAATTCTATTGGACCGTTTGGATGTTGTACTATATTAGATGGTAATTGATTACCCATATAATTTTCACCTTCTTTAGATAGTAATTTTACTATATATCCCTTATTATTTAGCCAATCAACTACATCTTGCCATCCCGTTTGGTTATTCCAAAACTTAGATTGTGCCGTACCGTGAATACCAATACACACCTGTTTATATCCTAATTCTATATTTGGATTTCTTTGTTTTATTTTTGGTTTTATTTCTTTAAATCGTAATCCCAAAATATCAGAACACATTTTTTGCATTGTCTGGCATTTAGGGTCTATTGGATTTTTGTAAATATTAATTGTGTTATCTTCATTGTAGAATAACCCAATTGAATACATAGCATATAAATTTTCAACTACTATACCAGGACTTACAAATTCAATATTTGGATATCTTTCTTCAAATAATGAATTCATAAAAGTTGATACAATCATTTTTGCATTGTGAAGTTTTCCAAATTCTTCAACATATGGTAACCACGCCAAGCTATCACCCAAAGCTTTTGAATCTAATGCAACATAAACTCTTTTATCTTTTGCATCAAATAAATGCTGATACCAAAGTTTGCCGTTTTCATATATTTCAATTTTCCAATCAACAAAATATTCTACATTACATCGTGTCCACATATTATTACTAATTTCAGAATTGTACATTACAAATCCTGTTTTATTATTAATAAATTTTACTTGATACTTTGATGCTTTTGCCCCTTTAATTTCTACACTTGCTCCTTTAACAAAATGTACAAATACTTTATTATCAATATTTGCTTTATTGTTTAAATTTTTTATTAAATTATTGTATATCATTAACTCCAAGTTTTAACTGTCAAATCTAAAAGTGAATATCCTTCTGCCTGTTTAGAATACATTTTGTTTGTTGTGTATCTTTTTTTAGGGTGATGGTAAAACACATGATTGTACCAAAGGTCACCAACATCCCAACCACAATCCTTAATTCTTTCCATCCACCACCCTTTAGTTCGATTTGGAATCAAATAACAATGTGCTAAATCCTGATGATGTCCTGTTAAAGAAAACAATTCATCAATTTTAGTTCTTTCTCTACATGGATTATTTGCGAATGATATAAAATATGCATCGTTTAACTCTGACATGAAGCATGCTTTGTTTACAACATCAACGAATTCTTCTAATCCAGAGTAAATAAAAGCATCTGCTTCAAATATTAGTGTATAATCAAAATTTTCTTCATCAATTGTTTCTAATGCATTTCTATGAGCTAAATAACAACCATAATGTCTACCAGTCATCCAACCCAATCCAGCACCAGGATATAATTCACCTGGTTTATTATCTTTACTAATATGTTCGGGTCTTCTACAATTTTCAGCAGGCGGTATTCCTTCATAAACTTTATTTACAATTGGTTCATATACCATACCATATCTTTCTAATTGTTGTAGAGATTCTATTGAAACTCTTTCTCTCATATCATCAGGCCTAGTAAGCATATGTTTAATCTGAATACGAGGTTTTTTTCTAACAAATGAACGAAATCCTTGATAAAACTGCCCATAAAAGTATTCATTTGCTGCTCGTGTAACTCCATCAAAAACACCATAATCATCCCCACTAATTATTCCTGCAGGTTTTACTTTATTATACCAAACATTTAAATCATCTATCAATGCTTCATAAGAATGGCCAGCATCAATCATTATAAAATCAATACTACTATTTGAAAAATTATTTGCAGCATTTTTAGATGTATCTTTTATTGTATTTATTTTTCCGTAATTATTTGATTGTACTGTATTATCAACAAATTCATAAAAAATATCTCCATTAAAAGAATTTACAATATTTTGATGCAGTTCTTCATCATCAGTTCCCTTCCAAGTATCTATTGAAGTAAAATTAATTTCTTTACCTGATTCTTTTATTTTTGATGCCAAATAATTTGTAGATTTTCCAAACCATGCACCAACCTCAACAAATGTTTCTCCACCAATAGCGCTATCAACAATAGTATTATATAATTCAGAGTATGCAAACCAACCAGGTATTTCATTAAATTCAGGTTGTAGCTTTTCTAAAATAATTCTTTTTGTAAGTTTTAAATCATCATCAATATAAGTTACTAATGAATTATTATCGTATGTATCTAAGTATGTATGTAACTTTCTAAATAAGCAAGGAAGTTTATATGAAAGAGCTTCTTTAACTGATAATGGATTTAATTCTAATTTTGAAGAAAAATAAAAAAGGTCACATGCCTCATAAAATGTATCAACATCATTTCTTTCTCCCCACACAATACAATTTTCAGGTTTGTATTGCATTAATGGTTTCCAATAACTTTCAAAGTTCATAGCTTGATTTCCAACAAAATGAAATTTAATTTTATATTTTTCTAATTGCCTTGCTATAGCAAATATTTCACCTTGATTTTTACCTTGAGAAAACAAACCAACATTAAGAACGTGCTTCCATGTTGAATCTAGTCCTAATTTTTCCTGTGCTTCTTTTTTATTAAATTGATATTCTTCTATTGGATATTCCCAAACTAAAGTTTCAATACCCAAATCTACAAATCTCTGCCTGCTCCATTCCGAAACAAGAACATATCTATCTGGATGAAAAATTATATCCGATGGATTTGTTAATGAGCCATGCGTAGTACATACTATAAAATATTTTCTATCTTTTGAAAATAATTTTTCTACAATATCAATAGGTAAATCAAATTCCGGTATTTCTTGAAAATGTATAATATCGGGATTAAAGATTCTTATGAAATCAAAAATTTGTTTTTTGTTTTCCCCCAAAGTATGTACTGGTACTAATGATTTAATTCTATTTTTCTGAACTACAAATGCATCCCCACCACTATTATTTATTTCAATTACTTCAATCTCAAAATCATTTAAAAAATGTTTAATTTGCTTGTAAGTATATTGAGGTTGGCCACCAGTAGAAAGATGTGGACAGACATATAACAATCTTTTTTTATCCATAACTACAAATATACGAAATTATTTTATACTTATCAAATTTATTGTTCAAATGTTACTGTACCTTCTTGTAGGCTCACTTCTCCATTTGGGTATTTATTTTCTAAATTTTTTAAAATTTCATCCAATTCTATTTTCATTTTTGTAAAGCTTTCTTCTAAAGATTTTTTGTATTTCTTTAAATCTAAAAATCTCACTTCAACTTGTCCTAATTCAAAAATCACATCGTTAGAATCCGATTGTAATTTTCTTAATTTATCAACAATTTCTTGTGGTAGTTGTTCTGTTTTTATTGCCATAATTAAATATTATTTTATATATATAAATATATAAATTTGAAATTATTTATCTATATGAATGAATTAAGACTGAGGAGGATTAGGAATAATATAAGGAATTGATTTTGTAATATCTCTTAGTTTCTGTCTATACAAAGTCCATTCTGCCTGTTTTTCTGATGTTAGTGGATTATTTGGTAATTGAGTCCAATCCGAATTTCTTAATAATTCATTTCTTTGAGCTCTTATTTTATTTAATTCAATATTATCCAATACCATTTGAGTATAGGGAACAAAAGTATGCGCTCCCATTATCCATTTCCATTTCCCAGTTTTAACTTGGGTATGTGCTTCTTTCCATTGTTCTTCGTTAAGTTCAACATTTGGTGTTGGTATTTTATCACCATGTAATTCACGTGTATAAAATCCAGTGTATTCTCCATTTTCATTTATAGTTGCGTAATATATCATATTATTTTTTTTTAATATCCAACGGCTATCCAATATCCATCACCACCCGCATCTAAAACTAACTTAGCGTTGGCTGCGGTTACATCATAAACGTGATTAAAACCCCTGGAACCATCAGAATTTCTGTCAGTAGCACAAGTTACAGCTAAACATTTAGTTGGAAAAGCTAATGGGAAAGTAACTGTAACATTAGCAGCTGAATTTCCTGCTGTCGATACGTATCCCGCTTGAAGTATTAATCCATTTACTAATTTAGAATATCCAGTATTAGCTCCATGTGAAAATACACCATTAAAAAATCCTCCTGGTGGGACAGCGTAATAATTACTACTTGTTACATAACCGGGAAAATTTGTTATTGTTCCACCAACATCTAAACCACCACTTACTATTAATACTGCTCCAGATTCAGCTCTAGGCATTTTTACAAACCTTGTATTATCATATACAATTTGCATACCACCTGCAATTAATTCGGTTTTAGATTGAGCTATATTAACCGATACTGTGTTTAAAACAGGTGATTTTGGTGATTGACCATCACCACCACCCCAGTTTGCGTCATTATATACTTGGCCATCAATATATGGCGGGGGGAGAACATCAATGTCCGGTAAGAAATCATATTGGGCTTCTAAATAAGAAGAAAATGTTTGTATTCTATAAAAATATCCACCTTTTAAAGTTACTGGAATTACGAATGTATTTGTTAAATTTACTTCCATATCTACCTGAGCAAGATAACCAAAACTTTGTGTTTTTGTTGCATATGCAATCTTTGTTGCAATTGTTTCTTCGGGACCTATGTAAGTTTGTGGTACTGCAAAAACTCTAACACCATATGTTTGAGTCATTTGTCCTGATGAAATTGTTCCTGAACCAACTACGTCTGCTGATGTAAAAGAATTACCTGATGTTGTGACTGTAATAATCGCTGCTAATCCTTCTGCACTGCTTGGTACATAAAATGATGCTGAATTTGGACTTGCACTTGAACTGACCATAGGGTTGGTATCGAAAAACACTACAAATGGAGAATTACTTGAGTTATTAGCACTTTCTGCTGTTGCATAATTTTCTTGTACTATATTTGGAGATGCTGAAGCGGATATTGGTGTAGTTATTGCTACAGTTGTTGATAATTGACCATTCGGATTTATATCAACTCTCAAATTACTAGCTGAATCATAAATTTCTATTGCAGGACGGTCCGCATTTAATTTAATTTGACCAACAGATGCAGATGCGTACAAAAGACCGCCATCTACTTGCCATACTTCACTTCCTATTCCACCTCCAATTCTACCATCAGTAATATTAACAGAACCTTGAATTTCTAAAGAATTTCCAGTCCATTTCATAAAATTATCACCTGCTGTATTTTTCAAAGACATTTTTGCTGAACCAGAAAGTAATCCTAAAAATATTCCGTACTGGTCAAAACCGGAAGAACCCGTATAACTTTGTCCTACTGAAATAAAAGGATTTGAACCACTATTTGCTGAATCTGCATTAAGTTGTATTACTGCAACCGAACCACTTGAACCAACGTTTACTGTTCTATTTGCGTAAACGTCTTGAGCAAAAAGAACATCAGTAGCTACCGAACTAAATGTAGCTCCAAAAGATTCCCAATAAGTTGCCGGAGTTCCAGTGATACCTGCTCCTCCCGTTGGGTCTTGGCCAGCACCAGCGGTATGAGTTGATTTTGCTAAATAATAAGCTCCATCTGCTCCTTGAACAACATCAACTCTTGTTGATGTTTTAGTATAAGTTCTACCCACCGTCCATCTCCCTCTATAAACCACTCCGGCTCCAGCAGCGCCGGTAGCACCAGCAGCACCTGCTATTGATTTTGTTAGAGATTGTACTTTTGCAATAGAAAATGAATCTCCATTTAATTTTTTACCTGTCAAAGTATAAGTAACCGATGCTAAGTTTGCAGTCATATTACTATGATTTCCTACTATTGCATAATTTCCACCATCAGTTATTGAACCGGCAGTAATATTTGAAACCGCTGTTGAAACAGTAAATTTGCCCGCCGCAGTTCCTGCTCCATCATAATCTAATTGTATTGCTCCTTCATAAATGAAAATATTAGTACCGCTTCCATTATAATCACTTACAACACCAGCACTACTTGCAGGTAAAGTATGAGATTCATTTGTTAAAAAAATTGTTAATGCATCAGTTCCTTCTTGTACTCTTGCAATTGTTACGGTATCAGTTATTGAATCTGCGGTTGCAGAAATTTCTACTAAAGTATTTACACCAAAATCAGCCTTTCTTAAAAATACAGTGTTACCTGTTGTTGTTACATTACCACCAGATGATGCATCATATAAAGTTACAGATGGTGATGTAGTCCAGTTTGTAGTTGCTGATATGTTTTGTTTATTAGAATTTAATTCAACCCAATCTGGAGATAGTGTACCATTTTGTGCCTCAATAAATACTTGACTAGATGCTTCTAATCTTAATAATTTTGCAGAAATTGGTGCTATTGTCCAAGGGCCAAATCCAGGGTAACCTGTAGCAGCACTGGTGTTATTTGTTGATGTATGGTCTGAATTTGCTGTCCAAGTATTTCCACTATAAGTAACAATATCGTTTGTATAGTAAATAGTACCACTTGCCCAAGGCCCCATTATTCTACCTTCATTAACTCCGCCAGGTGTTTGTTTTAAAGAGCCTCTAAGTGTTAATGTTGTCCCGTCCCACTCTAAATAATTTGAAGAACCACCAACTTTAAAATTTGTACCAGTATCATACCAATAGTTGTTGGCGTTTAGATACAACCCATTATTAGCACCATTTACTCCTCTACCAAGCTTCATTCCACCGGCGTTTAATAAACCACTTAGAATAAGAGCTTCACCATCCCATTTCATATAGTTATCACCGGAATAATCCTTTATTGATAATCTACCATAAGTTCCTGCCGCACCTTGCTCATACAATCCAAGAAAAATACCCGGTCTGTCATATCCTATTACACCTGTACCGCTAGTTCCAGCTGCTCCAGATGTAGATGGATTTATACTTGTTCCACTTGTACCACCCGTACCAACAGTACCATGCTGACCTAACGAAATATATGGGTCTGACCTACCACCAGCTAAAACAATATTAGCGTATTTTGATGTATTATTGTATGTGCCAACATTTATCGTATTCCTTACATATGATTCTTCAAATATTGCCAATTTTGCTGAAACAAAGAAATCTTGACTTCCTAAAAATTCCCACCAATCATTATCACCTGACGGAGTAGGTGCATGATAATTTACTAATACTCCGTTTTGGTCATATGTTGTGGGACCTGAACCACTTATAGCTGCATAGTATTTTACATCATCTTGCGTTGCTAAATATGTCACCGCATCTCTACGATTATTTGTAGTCTCAACTCCACCAATATAATCCAACGTCGGGTCCCACTCACCTCGCATCACTATACCTGGTCCTGTTTCACCCTCAAATTGTACTGATAAAGATTGGGTTTTATAAATTGATTGTCTATCTTCACAAATTATTTGGTAAACTATGATAGCAGTTCTATTTGTTTCAGGAGTATTCCAACCTGTAACACCCGCCATAGTTGCTGTTGGGGTACCTGGCAAATAACTTCCAGCAGTCAATCCCCCACTTAATGTAAGATGACCGGATACTGCAGATATTTGTACTCTATATTGTTGTTCATATGATGAACTTCCATATGCATCAGTTTGTGGTGAAGTAAATCCAGCAGGTTTATTTGTTAATGCAAGAGTACCTCTATTTGCAAAAATTTGCGTGCTAGTATTAGCGAGTGTCATCTCACCAGAAACTTTATATACAGCTGCAGCATTCTCTCTTGTTAATTTTACATCATATGGTGCTGGTTCTGTAAATTGTACTGCAAATGATTGAGTTACAAATTCTGTATATCTAGTGGGTGGTGCTGTTCCTAAATTTGTAGAATATCCTTCAAATTCTATTTTATAAACAACCTCTCCACTTTTATTAATTGCTGGTTTTTGCCAACCAGTTATATTACTAAGAGATGCCGGATTTGTTAATATCTTATTTGATGATAAAGTAATGTAAGGTGATTTTGAAAAAATTGATGCTGAAGAAAATCCCAATATACCAATTAAGTTATTTAAATAGTCATAATCGGTTGCCTGTGGTGATGGGTATGCTGCTGTTATGACATTTTGCAATTGATTAACACCCTTGAATGTAGGTAATTTAATTGCTGTTCCTTCAAAGTTTGTAGTGAATAAATCTGCAGTAATTGATGTATTTAGATTATCAGCAGATACTTTAAATGCATCAGCTCCCGCTTTTATACCAGCTATTGTTAATTGAGCTTCAGCTCTATAAGGATTATATATAGAAGAAGTATATGGATTACCATCAGTTAATTTTACTCTCCAAGTTTTATTTTCACCAGGTCCTGCTGCATCGGTGGCTGGAACAATAAATGTATAATAAGGTACACCTTCATAGTAAGGCCCATCATATAAGGTTTCACTACCATCAGTATCAATATAAAATAGTGTAAACCAAGTTGAACCTGTATAATTTTGTGCTAACGCTTTTAATTCAACATCCCCATCTGGTGCTACTTTGTACCCATCTCTATTATAATTTATAGTATAAGGATTTGCATTTAATTCTACTGTTCTTGCATTTGGAACTGAAACATTTTTTGTAAATGTTTGTGTTCTTTCAAATATAGAAGATGTGTATTCATGCCCTGCCCCTAAAGCGAATGGAAATACTTGTATTGTATAAATTGCACTTGCAGATACATGTGGATAATCAAATCTATTAAAATTAATCGTTGCTGTACTTAATGATGATGATGATAAAGAGCCAGTTCTTATGTAATAAGGACCTGCAGAACCTAATTCCACAGCTTTAGTTTCTATTAAATTTATTCTGAATGTTCCGGCCGCAGTAGATTGAGTTGTAAATGTTAAAAAATCATCACCTTCTTTTACTCTGATTGTTGTATTAGCATTTGTATGTGAGGATACAAATCCTACTTCATCAGCGGGTATAGATACTGATGTTGGTGAAATTACAATTTGAATTGGAGGAGGTCCATCTAATACTTTGGTATAATTTACTACAACACTAGCAGTATATATAGATGATGTGAAATATGGATGAATTACTAATGGGTATGTAATACTTCCACTTAGATTAGTAAAATTTGATGATTGGGATACAATAAGTGATGCAGTATATTGAGTACCAAAAGATGATGTAAAATGTATATTACCAGCTTTGACATTCCTTTCTATAATAGATGAACTTGCTATATAAAATTGTCCATGTGAATAAAATGGGTCATAAGCTGCACTTGAACTAAATACCAAATATCTTGCCCCTTGTTTTAATCGTATATCAGTAATACTGGGTTTAAAATCATTTACAACTCCACGTGAATTAGCTGCTAATGTAATTGTAGATGGATTGACCTCAAATATAATTGTTTCATCTCCTGGCGTACCCTGTGGTACGATTGTAAATGTTTTATCTACTGAAATTGATGCAGTATCTAATGATGGTGAAGAATATGGTTCAGTATAAGTAAATTTGATTGTAATATTTTTACTCTGAGATAGTGGTGAACGCACTGAAGAATTCAAAGCCCCAGCTGCAATTGTTCTTTGATTTTCATCAATTGCAATTACTGAAATATCCGGATGTACACTTTGGGTTGTAAAATAAAACCAATATTCAGGAATCCAATTTTGATTTATTGACATTGATGGAAATACTCTAAATGATGCAGTTATTGCATTTGTTCCACCCCTTTCAAAGAAAGATGCTGTAGCTATTGCTGATTGAGGTCTGAAAATACTTTCATTTCTTGGGTCTATATTAAAAGTATCTGCATTAAATAAAACAAAAGGTGTATCCAAACCATCTTGTAAATCCTCTAAAATAATTGTTGCCAAAATAGATCCTGATGTTTCAAATGCTGGGCCAGATGCTGCTGATGCTGATGACATCATAAAAATTGTTCTTCTTACATCAATTGAATCTCTATTAAAAATAGCATTATAATTTATTTGGCCACTACCCAAAGAACCGCTTGTTAAACCTATAACTAAACCACTTGATGATGCATAAGCAAGGTTTACAAATTTTTCATTTCCTTCAAAAGAGCGTGATATAATGTGCAATTGTGTATCAGGAAATCCTTTTTCAGGTTTAGTTAAACTACTTAATTCAATATCATTAACACCATCAATACGAATGGCTTGAATTTCCAAAGACGATGTACTACTATTCCTTATTTGTGTACCTCTATATGGTCTTATAACAAAATTTACGCCCCCAAATCCATCTAATACTCTTGTGAATATTACAGTATCAGTAAATCCTTCAGCTTCTCCAGTAATTTTTACTAATTGTACAATCTTATCAGTTCTTGAGCCGGTAAAGTGTTGCACTGTCATTGTTGGAGCATCAGATGTTATACCATCCAATAGACCAGGAAATCCACCACCCACAGTTATTGATGATGTATAATCATTACCAAATAATTCAGTACCATCAAAGTCAAAAGATTGAGATGTGTATGTTACCGAACCCGTTAATAAGTTTTTGGTAACTGTAAACCCTACTACTGTAGGTGGTACAGGATTGGAACCAGAATCAAACTGAAATTGTAATGAGCGTGGTGTAAATACTAATCCTTTTTGTATTGTTTGTAAATTACCTCCATTAAAAGTTTTATTTGCTTCAACTAAAACGGGTATAAAATTATTATTGATATCATAAAATTCAAATCTATACAAAAAAGTTTCTTCAGGTAAACTTCTTGGGACACTTTGAATAAATGTAATTGAATCTGGTGAATATGAAGTCTCTTGAGATGCTCTTAAACTAACATCCGCTAAATGCCAACCATTTCCTTTTATTTCAAAATAAAGTTTTGCGTTGTTAATTTGTTCTGCTTTAAAATTAGCTGATAATTGATTTTTTTGTAATAGAGAACTATCTGCTGTTATGGTTGATATATTTTGGTTTATTTGTATAGTAGTAGGCGAACCATTAATTGATGATTGTCTTGAACCACTTAAAAATACATTAATATAATTTCCAGCTAAAACTTGATTACTACCAATTCTTACATTAAAATTAAGTGAATATTCCGTATCTTCGGTTATATCTAAAGACTTTGAGGTATAAAAATTATTAATACCAGAACTATCTAATTTTATAGAATTAAATAAATAATTTTGATTAAATGATGTTGTTAGATTATTAGATGATGTTACCCAATAATTTTTAAAATTTGTATTATCAAAAATACCATAAAATTCTTCATTTTTTATGGTTGATTCTAAATCTCTTAATAATTCATTTGATTCTAATCTTATTTCTTGAATAAATTGATAATCAGCTAAATCTGATTGAGATTTTCTAAATATTTTTACTCTTGCACAATCACCCACAAATGTTGTTATATCACTTAAATTAATTTTAGCAAAAGAACCCGTCAAAGCTGTCTTTAAATTATTTGCACCTTCAATATAATTAAATGATGCTGTATATCCTTCGTTTATAAAATTTTGAACTAATCCATTTGAATCTGTGTGGGGTTTTAATACTAAAACGTTTTTATTATTTATCACACTATCTACTAATGGAGAATAATTTAAATTAGGAATAGAGATAGTTGTACCAATAACTGAGCCAGTCCAATTGGTAGAATCATTTATTTTTAGTAAATAGCTTGTAGGTATTGTAACATCAGTTATTTTTTGTCCTGCTATTGGAGATTGGGCTATACCATTTAAAGAACCAGTCTGAATTATAGTAGTTGTTACATTATTAAAAATTGGTTTTACTATTTCATCAATATTAACAACAGGTCTTCTATAAAATCTAACTTTATCTTCATTTGATAAAAGTTTATTTATCTGAAAAGTTTTTTCCCATTTTACATTGTAAACATCTTTCCAATCATCAGGAATAGGAAGTGTAACACCACTTTCATCAATAAATGTTTTTAGTTCACCTAAAATAGTTATTTTTGCAGTTCCGATTGGAGTATCATCATAGATATATACAGCAATCAATTTTGATGTACCTTCGTAATATTCTGGTATTCCATTACCTGGCTCATAATATATAGAATTTCCCTCAACATCTAAAATTTGAATTTTTACTTCTGTAGATTCTTTGAGATGTTCACTTCCTTCAATTAAAAATCCGTTTTTGCCACCAGTAAAAGTATCCTTAAATTCTGTAATTTTGAAATATTTAGAATTCGGGTTTGTATCTACTTCAAATACGCCAAAAGATGTTAGATTTTGTGATAAATTTTCTGCAAATTTTTTTATTACAGGCATTTTTTATTTTTGGTTATATAAAATAAATATTTAGATATTTTTTTATCTCCATAATTATATATAGAATTCTAAAGAAAAATAAAGAAATATATGAAAAAGTACGCAATGATACAAATTGATGCTGATATTCATCAATTATTAAAGGAATTTTGTAAAGATAAAGGTTACAAAATTAATGGGTTAGTAGAAACCCTAATAAAAGAAAAGGTGGAATCTATCAGAAAAATTCCACCTAAAAATGTATTACCAGTAAATCCTAAAAATTAATTTTTGAGAATCCATTCTCTTTCTTAATTTCAATCAGTCCATCTACGATATCTCTCATTTGCTCTAAGTGCGAAATCATCCAAATAAAATCAAATTGGGTTTTTAGATATTGCATCATCATAAATAGGGATGATAAATTATCTGCATCCAATGTACCAAACCCTTCATCAATTACTAAGAAGTTAGGACGGGGTAATCCGCATATATTAATTAGAGCTACTCTAATAGCTAGACCCGATATAAATTTCTCCATACCACTACACATTTCTAAAGTCCATTCTTGGTCTTCGTAAACTATTTTTGCATTGATATTTTTACCATCAGTATCCATTGAAAGTGAAAAATCTACCACCTGTGCTAAAATGTTATTTACTTCATTCTCTATAACAGGCATTATTTTTGAAATAAGTTCATATGGTACTCCATCTTTTTTTACTGCATCTAAATAATAGGTATATAAAAAACTTTTTGATTCTAATTCTTTTACTTCTTTCATTTGATTTTTTGTTGAATCTATAAAAGAAATAAGAGAACCTATTTTCATTGTAGATGCTGTGATTTTTTTGTTCAATTCAGTAATCTTTTTATCTACATCTTTTTTATCGGACTCTAATATTTTAATTTGTTCATTTATCTGAGTATTTCTTTGAATAGTAGCTTCCCATTCATAATACTTTGCAATATCCGATTCAGTAGTATCTAATTGATTCTGAAGTAATTCCTTTTGAGTTTCTAATGTTCCCAATTCAGCTTCAGCCTTTTCTCTTACCACAATACCCTTATGATATTTGTTACGAAGTTCTACTAATTTAGCCCAAACATCATCCACTTCAGAATATGGTTCAGTGCCCTTAATTAACATTTGATGTGATATGTTAAGAGTTTCCAATTGTAATTCTTGCGTTTTAACAATTTCTTTTGTTGCAATAGCATCTTTAACAAAGACGTTGTTCATACAAAACTGGCAATTTGGGTCATACTCATGCTGTTCCAAATGTTTAAGTTTCTCTAAATTAGATTCGTATTGTGATTCTAATTTGTCTATTTGTTGTTGTACATCTGCTAATTTACCTTTAGCCAAATCCCATTCTTTTTTGGCATCATTAATATCCATTCCATTTACTATTGCATGCTCATTAATAGATTGAGATACCTGCCCTAATAACTCACCATATTCGTTTATTTTGCTTTTCTTATCCTCCCTATCACTTTTATTGTTTTGAATTTTTAGTTGAATGGTGCTCTTTGCAACCCCTAATCCTTGGATGTCTAATTTAGTATCAATTGGTGTTAGGGATTCCTTTAAATCAGATATTCCATTTTGAATTTCTTCTTTTTGTTTATTTAGAACTTTTGATTGGGATTCTAAGTCGGATAATTCTTTTTTTGTTTCTTTTAAGTCGGTTTCTTTTGTGGCTAATTCAGTCGTAAAATCCGTCCTTTTGAAATTTCTGATAAGTACAGCCACTTCCTTTATCTCATTTGATGCAGCCTCATACAACTTATCAAATATATCCAGCCCCATAAATTGAGCAAGTAAATCTTTTCTCTCCGATTGAGATTTATCAATGAATAGGGTGTTGTTCCCCTGCAAACTTAATGCTGTCATAACAAAATCCTCATACCTACCCACATACCCTTCAATGACCTGGTTGGTATCCCGCCTTTCCGTTCCGTTAAGGGATTCCGTTACCCCATCTACCACTCTCCAAAATTCTACATCTACCTTAACGTTCTTTCCCTTATTAATAGTTCGGGCTTCCCTACGAATAAAGTATTGTACACCTTCTACTTCGAAATCTAATTGGCAGTGGAAATCATCTTTTCGGTTGTTCATAATGTGTGATGCCTTATAGGCTCTACTACACTTATCGAACAGGCAAAAGGAAATTGCATCGAATAGGGATGATTTACCTGCTGCATTTGGTGCGAATAATCCCATTAATCCGTTTACTTTATCGAAGTGGATTACATTATCCTCACCATAACTGAACATATTGGAGAATTCAAATCTTACCGGCTTCCATTTTACGTTTCTTATTAGTTCGTCCAACTCTATTCTTCCGTTTATCTCTTTATTTAGAGATTGTATGCCTTCGATTTCTTCATCTGTCACAAACGGCATCATTCTTTGTATATAATCGGTAATGAGAGAGTTTTGGTAGGTGATATCGGTAATATCTTCCAATTGAATTTGGTTATCTCTATCACCAGTCTTTTTCTTAGCTAAAGAATCAGTTTTGATAGTTGTAAAATCTTCAACACCATATTTTAACTTTATTTCGGTGATTGCTTTCTTTGTATCTACCGCATCAGTATCAGAAAACCTTACCCTAAGCCTTGGATACAAAGGTAAATCAGTAACGTCAGGTACAACTCCTCCGATAATATCCATAGTATAGTACCCATAATCATTTTGTATATCAACTTCTTCATATGTTAATGTTTCTAAATCCCAAACTAAGAAACCATGCTTATCTAAGGTTTCTCCAAAGTTTTGTTGCACCAATGAACCTGCGTAAACACACTTACAACCTTTTGGTGAGATTAGTTCTTGTCTTTTGTGGATATCACCTAATAGGGCTAAATCGTAACCATCAAACATATCAGTTGTGAAATGACGAGATGATACTACATAACCCACATCAGTTTGTGAGTGGTCCACAGGTCCATGAAATAGTGCAATCTTTTTTCTAGCCGGCATCATAATCCAATCATCTGCCTTAGGCCAATTATCTTTATTATCAAATATTGAGAATACCGAAAATGCAACTCCATCTTCCCAAAATATTTGAGTATCTTTTAAGTAATGAAAATTAGGTAAATCAAGTGCATCTACGATTGGAGTTAGTACATCCAAACGGTCCGAATTATTCATATTACAATCGTGATTACCTGCAATAAGAATAGTTTTACAATGTTTAGAACATTCGGTAAATAACCAGCTAATCTCTTTCACTAATTCAGGTGACATCTCTAATTTAGCATGAGCAATATCACCTGCTAAATAAATCATTGAATCTTCCGTACCTCTTTGGCGTATTTCATTAAACATCTTTTCAAATACACCTCTAAATTCTTTGTGCCTCTTTACATTACGAATATGTATATCCGCTATATGATAAATTCTTTTTAAACTCATATATTATTTAGTTTCGCCATCATCAAATCTTCCCACGAAGTTTCTTTGGCATCTTTTAGTATTTCATTTACTTTTTGAAAACCCATTTCACCAGCATCTTTATCGGTTGGAATAATATTACGAACTCGGATACCATTCTTCATAAACCAATCAGTATGTTTTGTAGAATCTTCAACAGCATCAGAATCTAATATAATAGTTACATCCTTTACACCTTTTTCTAATATTTTGTTTTTCAGATTACTAAGTAGAAATTTTCCCAATAGCGGAATTACATTTCTTTTTACCGAAAAAGAATCAAATACACCTTCCACTAAAACAATTGGTTCATTCCAATTTATCATATTATCAAATACGATTACATCTCTACTAATTGGTGGATTCTTATACTTCATTTTTTCATCTTCATAGAACGAGCGAGCTATGAAATAATTAAGGTCACCTTCTTCATTATAAGATGGTATGATAATCCTACCACTATATAATCCATCTTCACAATAACCAATATTGTATTTAACAATATCGGCTTGAGTAATACCCCTTTTATTTAAATAGTGAATGGCTTGGTTATAGATTGGGTTTATACCTTTTTTCTTAAAGTATAATTGTTTAAATTCAGTTGGTAATTGTAATTTAGCTACAAATTCCTCTTTTGCATTATATTCAGGTTCATCACCATATATATCCTTTACAATCGTTATATCTCTTAGGTCTACATTGAGTTTACGAAGTAATGAACCAATACTTCTACCCTTAGAATCACATACCCAACAATGCCACCTTTGGGTCTCTATGTTTATTTGTAGTTTCTTTTTGTGATGATTACAAAATGGACAATAATGAGCTTGTTCATTCCCCTTCAGAGATGAACCGACTCCTAATGCCGAGTCTAATATAGTGATTATTTTTAGCTTATTTCTAGCCGATAACATAATTTAGGTTATATCCACAAAAACTAAGTAAATATACAACTATTTTTTGAATAAACCAAATATATTTATCCGCCGTATGAATTTTTAACATCCAATAAAAAATCAGATAAAAATTGTAATTTATTTGCTACTTCTTCTCTAGGTTGATTCGCAAGAACAAATTGTTTAAGGTCTAATAATGATGCAGCTGCGATAGAGTGTGCATCATCTTTTGAATTTAAATATGCATCTGAAATGCCATATTTTTTACAAATTTCTGTAAGTGTCATAACGTGTATTTATTAATATATATCCTTTCGAAAGAATTTTCCTAAAATATTTTCATTTAATGAATTTGGATTAGACAAAACTTCCATTTTAAATTGCCACCAAACTTCCCAATATGTGAGTGATTTTTTTGAAAAACAAAACTGAATAATTTCTCTCTCAAAATCTCCAACCCTACCTGCCTTTATTTCTTCTTTAATCCATTCATTTGATGAATAATATGTTTCCCAATCAGATGCTTTACGAACTACTCTTTTACGAACCTTTCCTTTTAGGGGTTTTAGCCGGCGGACTTGCTTTAATGATTTTTTACCTATGTACGTCTTACCAGTAGGAATATGTGTAATCTTATAAACAAAACCAATAGCACCATCGGGTGTATTTTCTTCCGTAACAATATTTCCCTTAAATTTCCAACTCATATTATCTTAGCGATGGATTGGATGAGTATTTTTTAGTTTTTAATACCCCACCTCTAGCTTTAAACAATCTTTTTTCATCTTTGATTAAATCCTTTGAAGGTTTCATCTCACCTCTGGGGTTATCAATACCGATTGGTGTTGTATCTACACCTTTTACATTAGCTGCTCCAGTTTTTGGAGGAGTTTTTGCGTACATATCTCTGATTGTTGGCATTTTTTATAATTTTATCTCTATATAAATATAACCTTATGTGTCTAAACGAATAATAAAATTTACAGGATAATCGGGTAAAGATTTTATTGGTTGTGGTAATTTTGCCACCGCAACCATATTAAGTTCGTTATCGTATAAACCTATTGTTGTTATATATGGAGCTAGGTATGAACCAGTCAAATCTACTGAGGAACTGTAATCGTATTCACCAAACCCCCCTACTTTTGAAGAATCTATTGATGATGTAATTGAATACAATTTTATTTTACCATACGTTTTATCACTATTCCAATCAATAGCTGTTGGGTTTTGTGAAACATTAAATTCATTTTCTAAAACAGAAATAAATATTTCATTTTCATATATAGTTTTTGTTGAACGATAAGCTAAAGAAAAAGAACCACTAAATGTTGAACCGCTTACTATATCACGTGTAAAAACAACCAAACCTCTATCATAAAATATGTTACCGGCAATATTACTTCCCGAATCTTGTATATTTGAAAATAAATCATCAGTATATGTCTTAGATGTTACACCATCAGTAAAAATAAAACTTCCCGGTTTAATTCCTTCGCCATAATATGATTGTGGAATAGAAAAAACAACTAACTGATTGTTTAATACTCTTTCATTTTTTGAAGTATATGAAATTCTTTTACCAACTTCAGTTAGTATCGAACCTGTTGATGGGTTTGTATAGAATTGTGCTTTTATTGAATGATAAAAGGGTATTTTTGCTATACCATAAGATTTTTCTTCTATCTCCTCATCATAATTACCCAAACTTCCACTTTTTCCAAAAATAGGATTTATATCATTTTCATCCAAAACCCATTCTTTATAAACTTTAAAAGGTCTAATTACTACATCCGATTTTGGTATTTCTTTTAACATTTATTTTTATTTTATATAAATATTTCTCAAACGAAAAACCCCCTTTCGGGGGTTTTTTCAAATTAAATTTTTATTTGTATTAAAATGAAAGTTTAACTTTTATAAGGACTTCTTTATCAAATGATTTGACGATTGGTTGTGAGGTTTTAGCTACAGCAATCATTTCATTAGAATCATTGTAAAGACCTATTGTTGTAATAAATGTTTGTGGGTCAGTATTAAAAGTGCTTTCTGCAAAAGTACCATCAGTATTAATTGCGGTTGGGTTATTAGAATAATTAAATTCTCTATTTGTTGCTCTTACAAAGAAATGTTGAGTTGATACATCTTCAGTTCTTCTTGCTTCAAAATCACCACCTTTCTGAATTGCAAAATGTAATAATTTATGATTAACAGCTTCATGAGTTGTTAATACTCCACCTACTAAACTTCCAGTATTAGTCTGTCCAACGCCTCCTACATTTCCTACAATAGTTCCAACTGCTGATGGATTTAAAACTACTATACCTTTATCAGGATAAAATAATCCATATCCAAGACCATTCGATGATGTTGTTGATACTATTGTTGCCTCATTTTGAGTTCCTAAGTTTAGAGAACCGGATACTACTTTAAATACCCTACCAGCTTTACCCAATGTATCACCGAATTTCTTACCACTATCATCTATAAATGTAAATAAACCATTTGAACCAGAAAGTTTTAATGACCAGTTTCCAGCATCCATTTCCTCTCTAAATCTTGCTCTAGCTATATTGATAATATAAATATTATTTGATTCAGTTGCTACTCCGCTTCCATTTTCAAATTTGAATTTAGCAGTAGGGTCATCCAATAACATTGTACGGTATTGAGCGTAAGTTGCTTTAGTTGCTAATAATGAATTATCATCAGTTGCTAAACTTACTGAGCCACTTCCATCAACGTGTCCATAAGCTACTGCATACTGAACTTCTGCCGAAGAATAAGTTGTTGGGTTTTCGTTATAAATATTATAGTAGTATTGTCCGCTTGTTGCGCTTACTTGGGTTGATGAGGTAAAAAATGAAGTTAAAGAACCAGAATCATTTGACCATAATCCAGTTGTTACAACTTCTACTTTTGCATTTACCTTATCAAAATCTCCAAATCTTTTGTATATTCCGTTTGTAACACCCGAACCAACTGCAATTTGTTGTCCTGCTGGTAAAACAGAGTTTAACAAAGATACAATTGCGTTTGTATCAATTGTTCCCTGATTTGCTAATGCTGCTAATTGGGCGGTTACATTAGGGTCATTTATTAGTGCCATATTCTATTTTAATTTTAAGATTGATAAGTTACTGTTACAGGTATAGTTTGAGAACCGCCTGTTTCATTTCCAAAAACAGTAATTGTTGTTGATACATCAAATGTCAATGATGGGTTTGGAGTGAATCTAAATTCTAGTCCAGTTACAACTTGTGCAGTTGTTGAAACTTCTTCTCCTAAGAAAACAGGAACAGTACCTGTTGCTGTTGCTCCTTTTGTTACAGTTAATGTACCAGCTGTTTGGTCAGCTAATACCATTGTATATCCAGCTGATTGGTTACTCGGCGGATTTGTTGTTGGTGATAGTCCTACACCACCTTCTAATTGGGTGACACCAATTGAAGGTACACCTAATTTAACTAAAGGAATTTGAACAGTTCCTTTTGGTAGAGTTACTAATTTATATCTTAAAACCTGAGTTTCATCAGGAGTTGCTTCTGTAATAGGAATTGCTCTAATTGCAGAATCATAATAAGCTGACCCCTTTGGGTGTGCCGGTTCATATAATGTATAATCAATTTCATCATCACCCAAAGCGAATTTGGTGATGTTTAATGATTGACCAGATGCTAACTTTTGTCTACCTTTTTTAGTTAAGATAGCATCTACGGTAATTTCGGTATTATCTAAATATGCCATTTGATATTGTTTTTAATGCTTTATTTCTAAAATAAATATAACCAATTATTATTTTCAATTTTAATCAACTTCAAGTATTGGTTCACCACTACCTCTACCGGTCTTAGCCACTCTAAGTATGTTAGGATTGGTTGTAAATGTTTCTACTGGAGATAACCCATCAGGTGTTGTTGCTGTGGTTTGTTGAGAACCCTTCCAAAAAGAACGTATCATACCTTCACCTAAATTATTAACATATCGGTAATGACTTGGTAAATAACCATTTAAAGGTGTGACTGAAACTATTTCATTACCCACAACTAAACTTCCACTAAATGGAATTAAAGAAACTCTGAATTTATTGTATGGAACTAAAACATCTTCGTATTTTACTTGCGAGCCCGATACTGCTCCATTTGTAGGGTATCCAGAAACTTGTGTTGATACTTTTCGGTTTTTTTGTTCCTTCACTAAATAAATATTTTGTCTACTTTGAGTATAATTTCCAAGAAAATCATACTTTTTAAAAATACCAACTCCACCTATTGCAAAAAGACCATAACCTAAGTTTGATATAGAATCTTTTTCCATTCCGATAATTTCTATATTAAATACATCTGCTTCTCCACTTAATGTAGCACCATTTGGTACTGTGATTTCAGCATTATAAAAAGGAGCGATAGCTTCTAAAATAGTATTATCATCTAAATTTATTTCAGTAGTATAAGTAAGATACGATGAATCTAATTGTGTTTCAGAATCAAGGTTTATTGTTGTTTCATAATTATTTATATCACCCACTAATGTTGTAGAATTATTTAAATCTAATTCACTATTATAAACATCGTATGTTAAATTAATACTTATATCGTTAAATGTATTAATAGATGTTTCAAAATCATTTCTTAACGAAACTGGTTTATCCCAGCGTGTTTTACTTCTTTCTAAATAGTGTGGTTCTATTAACAAACCTTTTGAAACCTTAGCTCTTGCTGGGGCTAAATCAATCAAAACATCAAATAAAGATTTATTAATATATTTTACTAATTGAATATATTCATTAATGTTTCTATCTAACCTCTGAAAATAATATTCACGCAATTCATCTAATTCTCTATAAGTTTCTTTATATTCATCAGATGGGTCACCAATATAGTTATCAATATTAAATTCTCCAAAAGATTTTATAATATCCATATTTAATTCTTTTATTGGAGAGAAAAATAATCCTAAACGAGATGAATCTATTGGGGCTCTATCAAACGATTTTTTTGTTGCTCTGATTCTATGTGAAAGATTTGAAATTAAAGTTTGTTCTTCAAAACGAATTTTATTTGAAACGTTAAATCCTAAAGATGGTACAGTTGCCGTAACCGTCCTTTCGTATGGTGTATATTGAAAAGGATATGTTGATGCAGAATACATATTACTTGCCGAAGCATATAATTCACCATAACTTTGATTTATTGCTACATTTTTAATAAATGGGTCTGCTGTTCTATCTTTTGGATATTCAAAATCTAAACGGAATAATAAATCAGTTGTAGAAGCAGTATATGAATTACCAGCTATTGAATCAGGCTGAAGTACATGATTATTAAATTTACTTCTTTGTAATGGAACTCTCCATAAACGGAATTCATCAATATTACCTTTAAATCCATTACCACCAATTTGTATAAATGAACCACTAGTCCATTGTGTATCTTCTGTAAAAATAGACATACTAACTGATGTGATAATTCTATCTCCATTAGATGTTCCTAACCAAACTTCAAATAATGAACCATTTCCAGCGTAATCATTTCTATTAATACAAATAGTAGAATAATATTCTGTAGATATTGGAAAATCTAAACTTCCGGTTACCAAATCAGGACCAAATACATATTCAACAGACGAAGTTATATATGGATAATAAACACCGCTTGATTCAAAATAAGATACCAAAGATGCATCTCCACCAAAATTTAATTCTAATTTTCCAAATGAACCCGTTGTTTGTATCAAGTCTAAAGTCCATTGACTTGCCGATAGTAATGTATATTGAGTATTTGGTAAAGTATTTGGTTTAAAATTAAACTCAATGACTGCTGGTTTGTTTCCATCAACTTCTTTCCATGGAATTATTAAGCTTGAACTTTCTTGTAAATAAATAGCTGCAGTCCTATCTTCAAAAGTAAATTTTTGAGAACCACCATTTGTTGGGTCAGTAGGTCCTCCGAATTCCATTATTGTTAAAAGAGATTGTGGTACACCATAACATGCCATAATAGCTTTCATAGCTCGTGCTGTACCTTTGTGTTTTAACAAATATGGTAAATTATTTATAATTCTTCTCCAAACTTGATTATTAGCTTCTTCTAATGATATTGAGTATTTTTGTAATCCTTCTTTATACTGTCCAAATGCATATTCCCACAAATATTGAGAATCAAATGCTCTCTTACCATCCCAACCAAATGATTTTAATAAATGCCATACCAAATCATCAGGTATACCCATATCAACTTTTTCCTCTATAACTTTTACTCTATTTAATGCATTAATATAACTCCAAATAATATCAAAGTGCTGTCCTATCATATCTAAGAACAATAAAAATTGGTCGTTATTATAATCTGAATAAATAAATTCAGGTATATTGTTTTTTAAAAGATTATTATTGTACTTATCATAATTTATAGCTGATTGCACCAAAGCTTCGTACCATGCTATAACATTTGTATTTGTAGTTGGACTAAGTATATACGATGGTACACTTGTTATTGGATTTACAAATATTTGTTTAGGATATGCTAATGAATCAGTTGAACTATATAAATAATATTCAAATCCATCTAAATTTCTAATTGCTGCATTTAAATCTGCTAATATTTTTTTTGCCTCATTAGCTTGACTGGGACTTGTAAATTGCTGAACTTCCCAAAGGATATCATACAATCCATCTTCCGTTAATATTTGAGCACCATCTAAAGTTAATACTACTTCATGTGTAGAAGCAGCTTCAGCTGTCAATCCACCTTCATACGCTTCATATGGTGGAGTAAATGTATTTGCAGATAATGCATTATATCTATTTTTTAATTTTTCAATTAATTTTATTTTAAAGAAAAAGTTTTCTGCTCTTTCGGTAGCTGAACCAAAATGGGAAAAGTTTTCAAATGTATAGAAAGAACCACTCGAATATTGTATATTCAATTTTTTGGTATCAATGCCAACACTTTCTAAGTATCTATTTGCTATTGAATCCGAAGTTGTAGAACCACTAGCTATTAAATCCGTAAATACTTCGAATCCAAGTCCGGTATCTGGCTCTATTGAAAAGTTTGGCCCTCTTAATTGTGGACAAACATCAGTATCAATACCAGTAATTGAAATGGTTTCTATTATAGGATTCGATTGAATTTTAGAAATCCATACTTGGTCATTTGGTTGAATTGCTGTTGATATTGGTTCGTATAGTTTTAATATCAAAGATTCTCTATCCCCAAGCCAAGTTGTAATTATTTTGTTATTACCATTACCTAAATGTAAAACGTGCGTTAAATATTTTGAGTTTTCTTCTGCAAATATGTTTGGATTCAATTGTCCCAAAAATCCTTCAGCTATTCTATTTATTGCAGTTTCTTTTGGTACTATTTTATTAGACTTTTCAAAATTTATAATAATTAATTCATCTTTACCAACTACTTTTTCTATACCACTTATATTATAGGGTGTTAATACTAAAGTAATTGAGTTACCATCTTGTTTAGATGCAAGTTTTAATAATTCACCATAATTAAATTTAATTTTTCCAGCCGCCTGAGCTTTTGTTGTTGTAGAAGTACCAAAAGGTTTTATTAAAATGTAATCAGTATTTATTGATTGCCATGCTATTTCAAAATCAACATCATATCCACAATAATCTTTACCTTTTATTGTAGAAGGATAGATTATATTTCGTATATCTGGTATTCCTACATATGCTTCACTTACTACATTAATAATAGATTCTATTGATTCACCATTTCCATCTTGATTTGATGGTACTAAACTTAATTTATATACACCAATTTTATCAAAATATTTTTCAGGTATTGCTATAGCTGCCGTTTCTCCTCTTACAGTTTCAAAAGGATTTCCGAAATCAATAGTTTGGTTATTAAGAAAAGCTTTTACATTATCTAAATTTCCAGCTTTTTTTAATCCAATAACTACTCCAGCTTTTGAATTAATATTATATTTAGAAAATTCTTTTTCATTACTAAAAAATAAACTTGGTAATTCTTTTACAGTAATATTAATAAATTCTGATATTATTTCTATCGCCAAATTTGATTTTAAAATAAAATCACTTTTTATACTTTCTAATGTATCCTCTGCTTCAATTAATTTTTTTTCTGTTTTACCCGTTAAGACTATACTAACAATTCTAAAAGTTTTATTAGCTTCAACAATTTTTACCTTTGTACCAGATGGATACAATAAATTATTTTCACCTTTTTTTAATTCAATTCTTTCGGAATCATTTATTAATAAAATTGCAGAAAACTCGGGCCCATTTAAAGAAATATCTAAAGATTCAAGTTTTTCTTTAGGTGTATAATCAATTGGTAATCTATCTTTTAATTTAAAATTATTAAAATCTAAATTTTTTATTTTACTAGATACATCATAATCATATGGTACAAGAATATCATTTTCGTATTTTGTTATCCTTAAAGTATAAATTGGTTCTTTTACAAAAACTGGTTCTGAAGCTCGTTTTGCGCCCGAATCAAAATTTCTATTTGGAAGCCCATCTTTGTCAAATTGATTGTAATTATTATCGACAGGAGTCAAATCCCTAATAAAAGAATCGTCTTTATAATATTTGTAATCTAAAAGAGTTTCAATAATATATTTTTCATTATTAATATACCCTTCTTTTTTTACTTCAATAGTATAACTATTATTTTGCTTTAGTACATCTTCTACATTTATATCAAAAGAATATGGTGTTGATTTAAATATATTTTCACCATTTATACATACATAAGAATTTTTTTCAGAAGAATTGATAACAAATCTGAAATCAGGTGTATAGTTTATTGTGCCAATTGATTCTGGTTTTTTTGATACCGGAATAGGTGCGCCGGTTGATGGGTTTTTTATATATACATCCCCATTTTCAGAAACACCGCTTTCTAATGCATTTAAAAATTCTAATTTTTGTGCATCACTTTTTGGTTCTAAACTATCCTCTATATCAAGTATTCTTGCCATATTTATTCGTAATTCAGATTTTCTATTTCTTTAGAAAAATAATCATCAACATTTATTTCGCCATTTGATTTATTTTTACCTATACTTCTAAATTTAGAACCGCCGCCGCCAAATATTTTATCATTTCTTTTATCTGAATTTTCATCTAAATCTTTTTGAATTGGTATTCTTATATCAGTTTCCGGAAATGGTTTTATTATAACGTCTGAAATAACAATATCCTCCATTGGAAATTGCTTTATAGGAATATCATCTACTTTTATAATATCAATAATAGGTCCTGAGTCATCAACCGGCGGAATCATATCTTTAGGAAATTTTATTATTGGTGGTGGTTCGTCTATTGGTAATTGTTTTTTTAATTTATATTTGATATCAGTATTTAGTACAGGTTCTTTTTTTTCTACAACAGCGATTGTTTTAACAGTTGGTTTGCCAGTCTCAACTATAACATCAGATGTTGTTTTTTGTAAAATCGTAGATACCTCATCTAAACTTTCATTTGTAGATAAATCAAATGTTGATGTATTTTTAATATCTGGATTTGGTAAAAATTTATTTAATACAGATACGAGTATTTTTTGTATAGATGCTTGCAATTCATTACTATATATTGTAACTTTTGGTTTAATTTTTTTTGCTTTACCATAATTTATATCATTTATATCTGATATTCTATTTGTAAATTCATAAATACATGCTTCCATAAATAATTTATGTACATTAGTAACAAAAATATCAAAACTTTGTATTTTATATTCATTTACCATTGATTGAAAAAAAGACTCTCCATATTTAGTTTTTAAAAAAGAACCAACTAAAGAAGGGTTTATTTTTTCAATGTATTCAAATGCTTGGATTATATAATCTTCTCTAAATTTTTTATTATTTACAAATGTGTTATATCGCTCTTTTAAATTATCTAATAATTCAGCGGGTTGGTTCTTTATTAGTGGGAACAATCTCACTTCCGTTCTTGATGGCGATATTTCTGATATCCACATTTTATCCAAAATATTGTTACTACCAACTCTTTTATTTATTAAAGTAATTTGAGTTTTAAATATACCATTGTTATATCCAGCCTCTCTTAATAATCTTTCAACATCTATGAAATATTCTTTTGGAAGTTGATATTTTTGAAAAATTGTTCCGTTTGGTATTAAAAAATAATCATTTATATTTTGTGTTGATAGTGTTATATACCTAACCAATTCTCCATTTATTTGCGGCAATTGGTTATCATTTGAATCATAAACAATAAATTCTATGGCATCATTTTCACTAAAACCAAAAAATGATTGTAAATCTCCCAACTCAAAGATAGCCCTATCTTTTTGGTCGATTAAATAGCCTTTATTTTCAATTACACTTTTTATTGATTGTAATGCCATATTATTTACTTTTAACTACTTCCCCTAAACTTCTCTAAATATATTGATAAAGAAACCTCAGAACTAGAACCTGCACTTGATTTAATTTTTAATGAGCTTCTATACTCTCTATCTCCAGCAAAACCTACAGAACCTTTAGGTTTTTGGTCTCTAATCCAACCAATATTTTCTTTTAATGTAACATTTTTAGTTTCACCTGCTTTTAAAGTTACTGAGCCAGGAACATTAATAATTGGGTCTCCAGAAATATTAAATGTTATTGTTGTATCCTTATCTGTAGTGAAATTAGTTAATTCTAAGGTAGGTCCGTTAATAAATTCTTCTGTGTTTTTATTTGCTCTTGCTCTATATGCTATATCTCCAATATCTTTATTTTTAACCTCAATTATTTTTGCTGAAAAATCTTCACCTACTTTAGCACCTTCTGCCAATTTACCTTGCTTACCATATAATTGGTCTCTTAAAGCACCTAACTCCTGTTCTAATGCTTGATTTCTTGCAAATAAAGAAACTCGTTGAATAGATTCAGCAATTGCTCTTTGTATTGCATTTTGTAAATCAATTATTGTTGTTGAAACTTTATTAGTTGATTGAGCAGCTATATTATCTGCATTTGCTACTAAAAGTTCTTTACCATCAATTTCTACTCGTAAACTTTGTGATACAATTTCTAATTCAGTAACTTTAGCTCTCAAATCTAAAATAATATCCGTTTGTTCAGCTATTGTTATATCTCTTAGTCTAATATCTTCTAATGCAGCATCATATATTACTTTTAATACAGTCTCAGGTAATTCTGGTTCTTCTACAGGTAATAATTCAAAAATTGTAGTATCAATAGATTTAATTAATTCATCTACATTATACTTTGGTTTTACAAGCTTTCCAAAAACAACACCATCTTCTAAATCAGTATCTCTAAATTCATACATTCCATTATCATTTTTAGAACGCACACTTAGTGACCCACTAATTTCAATGGAGTTTACTAATGAATCATTTTTTAGACCGGTTTTTATCATCTTTAATTTTTAACTACACTAAATGTTAATTCATCATCATAATAATCTGAAACACCATCATTATCTATTCTAAATTCAATTTTATAAACTCTGCCGTCTTTCCAATTTGAAAGATTTAAATTTATAAAATTACCTTCGGAATTACAACTAATTTTGGAATAATCGCTAAATGGAATTATTATGTCATCAGATGCAAAGTCTTTTATTTGATAATAAGATGTTTGTGGTAAATATTTTGATGTATTATATGAAAATGAATTTGTAAATGTTTTTAAAGGAAAAAGTTCTCTAGCAAATAATTTAAGTTTTACAATAGTACCAATTTTGTATTCGCTTTTTAAATTTACAATTCCTATTTTTTTATCATCTGTAGTTAATGGCAATAAACTGCCCGTAGAAAATGTTTGGTCATTATAACCAACTCTTATTTTTGGTTCATATATGGTATTCGTCTCTTTACTAAAAAATTTAAGTTTACCATAATCTTTTGTATCGTTTTCAAAACTATCCGAATGTCTTACAACAAGTCCATCATTTGGAGTTCCGCCATTGATTGAACCGCTCATCCAACTTTTTAACATTTCTTTGATATCCATTTCAATATCTGCTGTTTGGTAATCAAAGGATTGGGATGCTGCGTTTGCAATCCACCACGTTCCACCTTGTCCATTATTTGGATTTGCATCAGTACCTGCTGCCAAAGTATTTTCAAGCCAATCTAATTTACTATCACCCTCTCTATAATTCCATGTTATACCTTGTGTAGAAATATTATCAAATCTTGTTCCTATTCCCATTTCCCAACTTCCAGATACTTTGTAAGCATACAATGTATATTGTAATGGAATCTCTTCACTTTTAGTTTGTTTTAGAAGTAAAGTCGCTTGTTGCATTCCTAAAGAGGTATTTGTTAAAGATGCTGATAAAAAACCAACATCAAATTTAATAAAACTACGTGAAATATCTTTTATATTTCCATAATATACTTTACTAACTTCTAATATTTCATCCAAACCAGTATTTTGATTTGGTTGTTGAAGATAAACTGCTGCATCTTTTGATGCTGTTAAAAAATAGTATGCCATTATCTTGCTCTACCTTTAATATCTGAATCTGGGTATTTAATTTCAAAAATTGAAGGGTCTAAAGATGGATACACTATCTTACTTTTAGTTGCCGCTTCTATATTGTAGGAATTTACTGAATAAATACCACCACATTTATTTATAACCTTTAGCATTGGAACTGATTGTACACCTTCTACATTTGCAATAAGTAATTCAACTTCACTCAAATTTATAGTTTGATTAAATCCCCAATTATCAATAATAAAATAATCTTTTAAATCAGTTATACATTTAGCTAAAACTTCATTTTTATTATAATTTTGAAAACATATAATTTCAAATTCCAATCCTATATTAATTATAAAACCATCATTTATATTTATTCCATCAGTCAATATTCTATATTCATTAAAATATGTTTTTAAGTTCTCTTTAATACCTCTATTTAATGTAGTAAGATGCCCATTTGAATTATACCCTAATAAATAAAGGTTTATAGCAAACGGATTGTTTTTTTCATTTTCATTTGAAGTTTTTCCAATTAAAAATTGTGTGATTTCAGATTTAACACTTGCTAAATTTGGTTCTTCTGTATCTGGTTTATTTACAAATCCCATAACCAAATCAGTAAATTCTTGCAATGCATTTGGTGATGCTAATATTGATGATGGTGAATTATTATCTAAAGTACCATCAGCTACAGCATATGCTTTAGCAATTCCACCAAATTTAGATGGCATTGATAATGCTCTTACTTGATAATCTTTTGCAGTTACTGCTCTATTTTGAGAACCAAAATTTGCTAATGCGTTTTGTCTTATTTCTTCTATTGTTTCACCATCTCTACCACCAATAGCTGGTATTTCGTTATCAACCGCAACTGATGTTTTTATATTATCGTATAAAACTCTTTCGCTAGTATTATATTGTGATAAATCTTCTTCAAATTCTATTCCATCAATTTGTGTTAATTCTCCTTGTGTAATATTGGAATCCACACCACCACCAATAAAGTATTTAACTGTAATTGTAGTATTTGATGGAGAAGTGCCATAAGTTTTTGTTTTCAAAAAATTAGTAGGGTCAAAAGATTCTTCTAATCTATTTATGGAATTTGGTAATCCCAATCCTACATTTTTGAGATTTGGTATCAATAATTCATCAGATGCCGTAGGGTCTCCTGCTCCAAATTGTATGGTAGTTGTACTATCAGAATTTATTTTAGTAACAAATCTCCTTGAAGTTTTTATTGTTTTTAAAATGTAAGGTACAGTTGATTTAAATTGATATAAATCAGGATCGTTAGATGGAGAATTTGGTTCTTGAATAAATACCATTTCTTGAGCTAAATATGGTACTTCATAATATTTGTTTCCATTAGAATCTCTTACATCATATATTTCTATTATATTTGATTCTGTCAACTTAATTGATTCAAAAGCTTTATAATTTCCAAATGTAAAAGTTTGTGTTTCTTCTGTTGCAGAAATTGCATCTATATATTTTTTGAATAAATAAAATGTAGGTTCTCCAGTAGTTATATTTCGTTGATATATGGTTGTTTCTCTTTCTGTTTCGTCAGAAAAATCTACTATATCTGTTGTTCTAAATAATATCCCATTAGTTTTTGATTTTATTCTAAGTCCTGCTTTTATTTTTAAGAAATATTTTTCGTCAGGTTTATTGTCTATCCCAGTTCCAATTGAAGGAACAAGTTGGTATATTGAAATTTTAGTTACTGCTGGACTTGTAACTTTTGGTTTGTATCCTAAAAATTGCGCCAAAGCTAAAACATTTTTTTTATCTTCAGCATATGGTAATAATGATTCTTTTAATGTATCATCCACATAATAAGAAAGAACATCACCTATATATGATGCCATTTCAATAAACATCATTCCAGGAGATGTTTCATTAAAATCATTATACGTTTTTGGAAAATAATTTTTAGTAAATTCAATTAAGTTGCTTCTAAAAGAACTAAAATCTTTATTTAGATACTTAATATCTTTACCTTTATTTCTAAAATTTTTATTTATACTTTTTAATGCCATTTTTTGTTAATTAGACAGTAAATGTTAGAGTTTCCATATTAGGATTATCTTTTAATCTAAACTTTAAAGAAACCTCAACTCTATTATTATCTTTTAATTCTTTTGTTTGCTGAATATCAATTGAATTTATTTCAACATAGGGTAACCAATTATTAATAGAATTATTAATTGTTTCTTCTATTCTATCGGGTAAATCTTCAGTATTTTGTTCAAACAAAAGTTCCTGCAAACCACTTCCTAAATTTGGTTGCATTATTCTTTCAAATCTTTTAGTCAAAAGAAGACTTTTAATGTTTGTACTTAATTGTTCAGTAGTTGTATAAGATTGATTAAAAGCAGAATTTCCTATTTGTAATGGTAATGTTATACCAATAGCGAAATCATTATACTCTTTAGTATCTAATACTCTTTTTTTACCTAATAGAATAGCCATTATTTTTTAAATCTTTTTACAAGCTCTGAATAATCTCTATTCAATGCTTTATCTAATTCAGCTACGCCGGTTTGAACACCCAATCCAGTCTTGTGAGGTCCACCTCCGGCAAATTCACCATAACCCATTTTTTCAGCCATTGCTGTTCTACCTACAATTGAACCCATATCATTTGTTCCAAAAGCCATAGTCCTGTAACCTTCATTGTTTGATAATCCTGCCTTAGTTTCATTTAGTATTTGATTAATCATTGGATTTTTAGTATAGGTTTTTTGTTCAACCACTTTAGGTTTATCATCACCCAAAATAGCTTTTGCCATACTAAGTTCAGTATTTTTGGGTTGTTTTTTTTCAGCTAATATTTTTTTCATTTCAGAACCTACAACTTCTTTAACAATGGTAGGAAGTTGTTGTTTTAGTTCCTCTTTAATCAATATTTGAATTGCTTGAATTAATTTGTCTGTGTTCATAATCCTTTATTTGTTATGTTAATAAATATTTAGATTTGATTTTTGTAAGTTTTATACTTTTTTTTGGGATTCGATTGCTGCTTTTCCATTCTGATTTAATCTCCATAATGCTATTGTATTTGTATCAACATGGTTTTTTTGAATACCTCTTTGGGTAAAATCGCTTACCCAATTCCAGCCAGTCCATACCTGAATATGACCGTATGGTTTATTATTTGTATATCCCATAACGATTATATCCCCAATTTGCCATTCAGCAGGGTTTCCTATATAGGATTTTGTAAAATCAGGAGCACCATTTGAGCCATTAGGAACTACTATTTTTTTCTTATCTTCATAGTAGATTTTTCCACCTATTGATTTTGCAAAAGTTGATACACCACCACCAGTTGATGGATTTTTAAATGAAAACCAATCCGCATTTCCACTAATTTGACCTAACCCTTGAATACCAGTCAAGGCGGTAACTACAGCCTGTGTTCCTTGTGGGCAAAGTCCATGTACTCCTTTTATATATCCGCTTTTTAAATTTGGATAACTTACTCTTTGATTTTTACCAAGAGTTCTAGCCCACTGCCCTGCTTTTTGTAGTAATTCATCTAAATTTTTATATCCAGTCTTTATATTTTGAGCGGGTGGTAATTTTATAATACCTTGGTCAATTAATATTTGGTTTAATTTTTCTGCTTTTATTTGATTTACTTGGCTTGCTGCATTTGAAGATTCTTGTTCAGAATTTGAATCTTTATATTCATTGGGATTTGATGCTTGATATTTTTTATATTCTATTGCTATTGCATCTATTTTTGCTGAATTAGGATTTATAATATCCTGAACTTCTGGGTCATTAGGGTCCAAATCAGTTTTACTCCAATCAATTTTATCATATAATTCTTGAGAAGGTGATGGTGTTGGCGCTGCCGGTGGTACTGTGTAACCCGTCCAATTTAAAACACCGGGCGCAGGAGTTGGTACTGGTATTGTTGGATATAAAGATATGGTATTTACTATACCACTAACTGTAGTTAAATGCTGTGTTGCATATTGAATAAAATCATCTATTATTAACGATGTATTTTTTGTAGGACTGATTATTGACATAATATTTAAATTTATTCATAAATTGATACGTGCATAGGGTCATTGTTTTTTAACCACGTCAAACCTTCATTTTGGAAAATTTTTGCAACTTCCAAAAATCCTAAATCAAAATCATTAAAATCTCTAACTTTTGTTTTTCCAGAATATATACCATCTGTAGCGAATTTATAACCATATGGATATATTTCGGTATTCATATCTATTGCCAATCCCCAACTATGATTTGATAAGCGTGTTCCATTTGTTACATTTCTTAGAGCCAACCCACCACCACAATTTTTTATATATTTTTGAAATCCTTTTGCTTCGATTTTTTTAAATGCAGGTTCAACAACTGCTTTTAATTGTTTGTGAACCAAAACAGAAGTACTTCCGCTAGAAGTTGGTATTATTATTTTAGCACAATTTTGTTTTAAATACTCTGGATTTAATTTGAACCAAACTCTAACACCCTTACCACCAGTTTTTTGAAGGTATTCATTTATTTCACTTGATGTAGTTAGTTGGTTTGTTAATGGAAATTTGTCTGTTCCTTTTTTGTACCAACTTTGTTTAGATGTAGTTGGAATATCCACTTCAAAATTTCCATACTGCCCAATACCCGGCCAAATTCCATTTGCAACTGCATCATATAGTTTTTTATCACCTTTTACAGGATCTATTTTCTTTTTTGGTTTATCTTCAGGTTGTTCTTCCGGAACATCAGATGTACCGGCATCATCTCCTTGTTCCAATCCCAATTCTTTTTTATATTCAATAACACTTTGTTTTATTTGAGTTGGTGTTGGCAATCTATCATCATATATAACGATTGTTGTTTTAAAAATTTCATCATAAGTTTTTTGGCTTTCCTTATATTTTTCTAAATCTTCTTTAACACTAACCGGCGGGTCTTGTGGTGGTGCTAATACTTGCTGGGGAGGTGTCCATGTACCAATATTAGTAACTATATTTGATGTTACAGCTATATTTGCAGTCGCACCAACAGCTGGTATGAATGGGATTGGTACTTCATTTAATACTGCTCCTGTCCAATATGCCTGTACTGCTTTACCAAGCTCACCTACTAAATCATAAGGTTGTTTGGATGATTGTCCTTTTAATAAAACTGCATAAACAAGTTCCTCCATTAATTTAGTATTACCTTTTTTTACCTTAACAAAATTTAAGGTATCATATCCTCTTTTTATCGCAGCATCATACTCTGTTGTCCAAAGTTTTGCTACTCTTTTTAAATCAGGCAAACTATTTGGATTATTTGCATATTTTAATATATTAGATTTAAATAATGCCCAAGACATATTTTATTTATTTGTATAATTAGTTGATGTTGGTATTTGTGATTGAGCTTGTTGAACACTACTTTGTACTGAACTTTGAGCTTGAGAAATAGCTGATTGTGCAGAAGATTTTGCTTGCGATATAGCTGATTGTGCCGCACCTTGAGCTTGAGATACCGCGCTTGTAATTACTGATGCATCTAGTTTTGGAATATTTGGTACTTTTGGACTTTTAGGTATTTTTGCATCTTTTATTTTAGCAAGTTTATCTTTGTTCGAAAATAATTTTGGTTTTTTAAGTTTTTTTGGTTTAAATTCTTTTACTTTTGGTAACTTTGGTAATTTAAATCCTTTTATAGCTCCTACAATACCCGCAACTGCACCAGTAGCTGCGCCCGCTATCGCGCCCGCCTGTCCTGCTAAAGCACCTGCCTGTCCTGCTAAAGCACCTGCCTGTCCTGCTAAGGCACCTGCTTGTCCTGCTAAAGCACCTGCCTGTCCTGCTAAAGCACCTGCCTGTCCTGCTACGGCACCTGCCTGTCCTGCCAAAGCACCACCTGCTTGTCCTACCAATGCACCTGCTTGTCCTGCTACGGCACCTGCCTGTCCACTTATTTGAGAAGTTGTTTGAGAAACTAATTGTTGATTTTGAGAGGTAGCTTGTTGTAATTGTGTTGCTAATTGCTGTGTTTGCTGATTTTGCTGTTGAATTGTATTTTGCAAATCATTTTGAGTAATAGGTATAATTGTTGTCTTTGGCATTATGATGTTTGATTTAACTTACTTAATATATCATTTAGCTTTGATTTAATATTTCCAAATTGAGATAAATTTGTAGGTCCCTCTGCTGTTGGCCCAGATGGGGTAAGAAATATTTGCTGGGTAATAGCATCAATAAGTTCTGATAAAATATTTACTAATTGCTTTCCTTTCACTAATGGTTCTAATTGGTCATTTCCTAAAAATATAGAACCTTTGCCTGTATAAAAAACCACATCTCTATCATTTGTTACAAAGTTTATATTATCGCCAACAGTTACATCCATACCAAGCTTATTATCTATTGATAATCCACCATCAGAAATAAAACCATAATTTTTCTTAGAAAAGAACATCATTTCTGCATTTTTAGAGGAAAGAATTATTCTTCCAGAATTTATTAATATTTGGTCTCCAATTAATTTTGTTGGATAATTGGTAAAAGAAGCTGGTTTTGTTTCAAAATCAGTTGAACCTTTATCTGATAAAGTACCGGGTGTAAATGGTAATTCAAATTGCTCAGATGTCATAGCTATTATACTACCATCTCTATTAAAATCTTCTTCTACACTTTGATTTTCTTTGTACTTATCAGTTTTACTTATACCACTTTCATTATTTCTTAATATCAAAGATGGAGCATATTTGTTATCAACATTATTATATCCAGAAAGTCTAATAGTATTTCCAAATCTACCTTCTATCAAAAAATCCCCTTCATATAATTTTAAATTATGTAAATATTGTTTTGCTTCATAATACTTTCCATATCCTTTTGTTGCAGATTTATTAGATTCATTTGTATTTGAAATTCCTGTAGTTGCAACATTGTTATACTCTTGTGCATTATTTTGAAGTTGATTTTCTTTTGCAAATTCAGATGCTATTGCATCGTCTTCTGCTGTAACGGAAGGATTAAAAGTCATTCCTATTTTACGATAATAACAATGACCACTTTGAATTTGAATTATTTCTACTATCTCATTTCTAACAGGTAAATTTTTAACATTTTTATCTAATGGAAATGCTATTGGTAATTCTTCATCAGAAATAGTGCCCGTATCTCTAGTCCTAAATCTTATTGCACCTATGTATGAAGAATATCCATTTTGCTCAACCGCATACTTATTGTTTTCATCTAAAATTATATCATAAACATATGCTAATTTAGAATCATATCCTGGTGCACTATTGGAATTAATAGAATTATTTACACCAACTCTACCCGATGATAATCCTGCCATTTTACTTTACTGCTTTTTTAAGTTCTTCTAATTCAAATTCTAAATCATCTACTCTTTCCACCTCTTGTTTAGTTTCTTCTAATTCTTTTAGAAGTTGATTTTTTTCAAATTCTGAAAGAAATCCATCTTGTCCTTCAATCTTTTTATCAGCTGCTATAATTTTTATTGCTATTGTTGCTAATTTTACTAATTGGTCATCATTTTTTACTGAACTATCAATTAGTGATGATATAACAGGTCCTATGGCAGCAACATCATTTGTATGCTTAACCATTTTTTTCAATTCTTCAATAAGACCTGATATTTTTTGTTTTTTTGAAAATTGATTATTATAGATATCTTCAAAAAGAGAACTTAGATTTTTTCCTTTAAATAACTCGAATTCTGTTGACATACTTTTTATTTTAGTGTACGTCTATAAATATGTATAATGAAAAAAGTGGATTTATTTTGTGATTATCTCAATCTTAATCTTTGGTTGATAATCTTTTGGTAATTTATTATTTATACCCTTAAATACTTTTACTTTATCCTTAAAGTAAGTTATTTCTATTATTTTGTCTGTCAAATTCATTACAGTTTGGGAAGATGTAGACATTTCGGATGTATCTCTTTTCATATTAAGTTGGGGTCTATTTGGAAAAAATTCTTTTCTCATTGCTGCTGCTATTTCTTTCCAATCTTCCACTGTATTAACTGATTTTTCAGCCGATATTTTTCTCATTTTTGATGACAAATATTTTTCTCCACTTGTATATCCTGCATCAGTAAAAAGATGACCATGATTTGTACGAACAACAGGTGATTTGGAATTTTGTAATTGTACATCCGGCTTATGCTTTGATGTAGTTTCAATACTAACCATATGTTTTGGAGATGATACAAATGTATGCCCTTTAAGAGATAATCCACTCTTACCCTTATAAGATATTGTAGCTCTGATTGCATCTATGAGTGTTGGTTGTTTTAAAATGTTTCTCATCTTGTCACCATCTGGCCCAGGCTTACCCCCTTTTTTAACTATCTTAGCTTCTGCTTCATCGTGCCCCACTAATAAAGCAGAGTTTACCACTCCAATTCCATACTCATTAAGACCCTCACTCCAATCAGTAATTAAATCATGTAAATAAGCAACTTCCACACCATCTATAATAGTATGTACAATTTCAAGTTCTGGATTATACATTCTATCCCTATTTTTAGCAAGAATAAATTTATCACCAACTTCTTTAGATACAATAATACATTCGTTTATCATCTTACAGTACTACTAAATGATTTTTTTAAATCATATGTTTGTGAAAGGTCTATAACCTGTAATCTTAGTTTTGTCAAACCATGCTTTTGTTTAAGAATATCCATTACTTTTTTAGCTTCTGGCATATTCTTAGCTTTTGTATATGCTACAACTTCATCCTTTTCGCCAGGCGGAACACCCCATATAATAAACTCTTTTTCTTCTTTTAGGAATGATTTTAATGTTATTGTTTGTTCACTTTTTTTAATACTATTTATAAAACTTCTATATACAGCAGCTGCTGAAACTTTACCTGCTGCTTTAGCCCTCTGTTCCATAGCAATTGCTGCCTGTATTTTGTGAGCGTGTGGTTTTCCACTATTTTTTATTTTATTTACGCTACTTTTTGCATCTTTAACCGTAGCGAACTTTAATCCATGAATTGTCCCTTTGGGATTTTCATCAGTATATAAATCACTATGATTTGAACTACCCTTATGTTGACCTGATTTTCGTGGTATTCTATTATTTGCTTCCTTTAATAATAATTTTAAACTTATCATATACTTGGTAATCCTTGTGCTTTTGCAAATTTATTTATAAACCTTTTTGTTGTTCCATCATTTAAAACATTTACCCATTCTTTAATGGCCTGTCTTGTTATTACATTTTTCCACTGCTTATAATTTGATACCATTCCAAAATTTGAACCTGGCGTTGGTATATCTCTACTATCTTTTGTTTTATCAGGATATAATTCTGAAAATACTTTATCTAATTTTTCTTGTGCTATTTTACTTTCTAACCATCTACTAACCAAACTCCTTTCGTATTCTAATTTAGAAAAATCTATCTTTTGTTTTTCACCATTATTTCTAGCTTTCTCAATTTGCTTTTCAAACTCTTTTAATTTCTTATCATTTTTAAGAGTAAAATAAACATACTTATTAAAATTTCCATCATCTAAAGAATCCAACCATTTAATATGTGGATTTCCAACAAACTTTTTATATTCTGATTTATTTCTGAATCCTCTAACCACCATTGAAATTGTCCACATTATAAATTGAGCTGCAGCAAATATTAAAAGTTCTTGTAAAAAGCCTTCGTTCAATATTTTTTTTAATCTAATCATTTTAATTCGGCGTTTTTTAATTCTCTTGCTAAATCATGCATAATTCTTTTTGTAAATTGAACTGAATCTTTACCTAAAAATGATATACCTGAAATGTTTGTAATATCTTTATGTCCACCTGATTGTTTTACAATTAAATCGTATGCTGAAATGGTTATTGTTTCTAATTTTTGTTTTTCAGGCTCAGTAAGATTATTATAATGCTTTTTGGAAATTGCATCTATTAAATCTTTTTTATCATCATTAGGTATTCCTTTTGCTTCTTTACCAAATAATGCGGATAGGTCTTTTAGTGTGAATCCAAAAGAACGTTCAGAACCTAAAGTAAGTATATCAGATTCCATTTTCTTTTTTATATCTCTAAATGTAAGTTGTTTACTGTCTAAATAACTTTTATATTTTTTTAATATCTTCATCGCTATATCACCCAAATTAAATTGATTTACACCCTTTTTAAATGGATTTTTTGAAGCTTGTACTAATCCCATAGGATATCCTAAAATCATATAATGAGCATCAGGATTCGTTTTAAATGGAATATATCTATCATACCCACCACCTCTAAGATTACCCATACCATATTGAACAATTACATTACCAACTTTTCCATAATTTCCATTTTCCAAGTTTTCAATATCTCTATTACGAGATAAATCCCTTTGCATTTTTTCAGGTCTTTGAGAATGAATATAAACTGCTTGTGGAATATCTAAATCTTCTGGTTTTAATCCTGCTGCTTTAGCGTTTTTCATAGTAACATTAAAAATACTAATCAAAGATGGATTTGCTTCCATTACTATTTTTTCTAAAAATCTTGGTTGATTTTTAAATGCTAATAACACTTTATTTGCAACAAATCCCATAGCCACTCTATTTTTTGAAGATGATTTACTTCTATCATACTTAAAAGCTGTTGCTATAAATTCATCTACATCAATTCCTTGTCTTGCAAAATCCGCTGAATCAACTGTTGAAATAATTTTTATATCTTCGTTTGGAAATATATCATTCGGTGAAAGTTCTTGAGAAATTGTTTCTACGTTTGATGGTTTCTTTTTAAAGCTAGATGCAGTTCCTCTTTCTACTCCACTTTGAGATTCATGATGGTCAGTATGTATTGTTACACCTGGTTTTCCGTGTGCAAAATCTACTAAAACAACCATATGACCTGGAGTTGGTTTTGGTGCAGAATATTCTCTACCACCATATTGTATGTGCTCAGCATTTACAACTTTTATACCATACCTTTCTAAGTATGCTTTCATTCCGATTGCACTTGTTACTCCATCCAAGTCCATATGAAAGTATAAATCAGCCTTATTATTTTCTTTTGCTAATCTTCGTATATCTCTAATTCCGGATTCGGTGAGTAATACCTCATTTAACAAATTAGAAAGCTTAATCATTATCCCTTACATTTCCTCCAGCTACCGCCTTTTCCTTTGTAATTTTTTGCAGCCCATCCATTTGCGTACGCTGATGGATAAACATCAAACTTCTTTTTAGCTGCTGCTTTAGATGCTGCCCATTTACCCGGATCGGTTGGACAATTCTTTTCTAAGAATAATTCCATTTTTTGTTCTACAGTTAATACTTTTTCCATATTTTCGTTTTTCTTTTTCTTTTTACCAGCACAATGTGCTTTTTGTGAGAATCCTTTTGGGTTACTACAATTTATAGATTTTTTATATTTTTGTGACCAACCTTCTTTTACTTTTTTTGGTTTTTCTTTTTTAAATGGATTTGGATTTTCTTTACTACCTCTATAATCATAAGCAAATTCATGCTTTTCTGGATTTACTTTTTTGACATCGTATTTCTTTCCAGTTTCTCTATTTTTAACAAATATATCAGATAGACGTATCATTATTCTCCAGTTTTTTCTTTTATAATTAACTCACCTAAAACTTCTAATAATCCAACTATTTTTTGAAATTGTACTGCATCAGGTTTTTCACTTGCCATCAATTTATGCAAAGATTCCATATATTGATTATAAGATGAAGTTGCTTTTTCTAAATTAAACTTACCTTCTGCTGCTTCTTTATAGTGTGGAAGTTTTACTACAAAGTGTTCATATGTAAGAATTGCAGGTCCACCTTTAGCTTTTGCATCAGATGCTATCTTAGTTGCACCGTCCAATCTCTTATTTGCAAAATCAGATATTTTCATATCCTCAAATTCTTCTTTTAATATTTCAGATAATTTAATCATTATGCACCTGTTTTTACAAATGTTGGTTTTTGACCTTTTGATTTTTCACCACCTTTCTTACTATCTCCTGCCTTAGATTGAGCTGCTCTTTTTCTTTTTACAAATGATGCTCTACCATCAGGCCCTAACTTAGCTGCTTTATCTTTTGATAAACATGCCGCATATGCCGAACCTTTTTTACTATCACCACACTTACCTACTTTCTTACCTTTGGAATCATATCTATCCCAACCACCTCCGGATGATGAACCACCACCACCTTTACCAAACCATTTACGAAGGTCTTCTCCTATTATATCTCTTAGCAGTATCATTAGAATGCTATTGTTACGATTTCATTATCTATTTCCACCCAACGAACTCTGAGTGATACTAATTTTTTCATATCATCGGCTTCAAGTCTATATCCGTTTCCCATTGTTTGTCTTGCTTCAATATCAACAATATATCCGTGAATACCTTGAAAAATTTGTGTATTTTCTCCACCAATTATTTTTTCAAAAGCCATTACTTGCTTTTTTCTTTGTGGGTCCAGTTGATTAAACTGAATTTCTTCCGCTTCGTTGAGTTGTGTAAGTCTAATCATTTTATTTTTTTATTTTGCTAATAATCCAACTCCTAAACCTATACCTACCCCAACAGCAGCACCTTTGAATTTATTCCAAAATGCTTTTCTTTTAGCCACTTTAAGGTCTTTTTTTAGTAAGTCACTTACTTGTTGTTGTAATTCAAATTGTTTAGATTTATATGCTATTGCAGAATCGGCACTTACTAATGCTG
>Ga0194133_10000938_pt1 | contig 55274 bp, 90 predicted proteins | sample TA2KigOf40mmetaG_FD_155448 | JGI IMG/M metagenome (GOLD analysis project Ga0194133, IMG submission 155448) | Freshwater microbial communities from Lake Tanganyika, Tanzania - TA2015055 Kigoma Offshore 40m | ecosystem: Environmental > Aquatic > Freshwater > Lake | place: Tanzania: Lake...
CCGTTGCCGCCTGTTACTGCGCCGCAGTGGAACGGGCCTGCAGGAGCGGGTGTGTGTGGGCCCCCTGGAGGTGCATCTCCTCCTGCGTCAGGTGACTCTCAGCGACCAGCCGGTGGAGCTCAGCCCTCGGGAATTTGCCCTGCTCTGTGCCCTGTTGATGCCCCCGGGCATCGTGCGCAGCCGCAGCGAACTGCTGCGCATGGCCTGGCCCCCCTTCAGCGGTGGCCCCCGCTCGGTGGATACCCAGGTGCTCACCCTGCGCCGCAAGCTGGAGCAGGCGGGGCTGGGCGAAGGCGGCGGCATCGAAACGGTGCGCCAGCAGGGCTACCGCTTCAGCCTCGACACGATCCCCGCCGAGGGGATCAACCCAGCGGCGCAGATGGGATCACCCATCGCCCGCTGATCAGGGCCCAGGCGAAGAGGCCCTCGAACAGGAGCATGGCGGTGCAGAGCCCGGCCAGGAGTTGGTAGGTCCAGGGGGGGCTGATCCGGCCGATGGAGCTGGTGTCGATGCCCGTTGTCTGCCCGAAGCGGCCCAGGAAATCCCCGAAGGCTTGCACCCGCTGGGGGAGCAGGTAGGCCGAGCCGTCTCCTGATCGGACGTAGTAAACCCTGCCTCCCTGACTGGTGCTCACGGGGGTGAGCCCGGTGATCTGATCCCAGTTCAGCTCCCAGCCGCGTCTCAGCAGCCAGGAGCACCAGCGGGGATGCCCAACGCGAATGCCGGTGTCATGGAGTTCGACCTGTTCGCTCACCAAGGCCAACACCAGGGCGAGTCCGAGGGGCAGGGCGCACCAGAGCAGGGTTTGCAGCGCAGGGGGCGCCAGCAGGGGCAGGGGCAGCACCAGGGCCAGGTAGAGGCTGATCAGGGTGATCCGGATCAGCGGAGCCATGGGGTAGCGCTGGGGCGTCATCGGTCGTCGGGGGATCCGGGCAGGGGCTCGATCAGCTCGGAGGGTTGGTATCGGCCCCCGAACACCTCCTGCTCACGCCCTTTCCAGAACTCCCCCAGGCGCATCAGGTCGGCGTGGGCCTCCTGCAGGCGCCCTTCGTATTCCTCGGGATTCATCGAATCCTTGGCTTCTTTGAGCTTGGTGAGGCGCAGCAACTGCAGCATCCAGGGCTTGCTCAGTTCGCCCCGTTGCTCGAGGTAGTGGGCCAGCTGCTCGGAGCTGGGCATCGATTCGCTGCTGGCCATGGGAGCAAAGCGCAGGGGATCACCCTATGGACGCGGCCTCGGGTGCTGCGGGTCGGTTGTCCGCCTAGTCGGGCAGCTTCCAGGGGTTGAGGCCCAGATCGGCCCCGATGCGGTGGGCACAGGCGAACCCACTGAAGGCCACCGCGTTGAGCCCCTGCCCAGGGAAGCAGGAATCCCCCACGCAGTAGAGGTTGGGCAGCCCGGTTCGGTTGAAGGGCATCGGCAGCAGACCGGGCAGTCTCAGGGCCGGGATCGGCCCATAGGTGCCCCCCATGCGCCCAAGGAAGCGCCGGTGGGTGCGGGGTGTTCCGATCTCCTGGTGCCGGATGCCGGCGGAGAGTCCGGGAAGGATCGCCTCCAGTCGCGTGATCAGGCGGGCGGCGTCGTTGGCTTTTTTGGCCTTGTAGTCGGCGGGGCTGAGGTTCTTCCAGGCGTTGATGTCGCTGGGGGTGAAGGTGTGCACGATGTGCCGTCCCTCCGGGGCCAGGGAGGGATCGAGCAGGGTGGGGATCGACACGAAGATGACCCCCTGTTCGTCTTCCATGGCGCTCCAGTCTTCGAGCAGGAGGTGATGGCAGTGGCAGCCCTCGGGGATCACGGAGGCCTCCACCCCCAGGTGCAGCGAGAGGAAGGAGGGTGAGGGTTTGTAGCGGCGCCTCCAGGTGGTTTCGGCCTTGGGGGTGTGGGCGGTGTCGACCAGCTGCCCGAAGGTGTCCCAGCGGGTGGCGTTGCTGACGACGCGCCGGGCCCGGATCTCCTCTCCGCTGGCGAGTTTCACGCCGACGGCCTGCCCGTTCTCGAGCAGCACCTCGGTGACGCGCGCCTTGTAGCGAATCGCTCCCCCATGGCTCTCGAGGCCCGCCACCAATTTCTCGGCGATTACCCCAACGCCTCCTTTGGGGTAGTTGATGCCTCCGGCATGTCGATCGGAGAACACCATCCCCGCGTTGATCATCGGGGTGAGATCGGCGGGCATCACGCTCCAGCAGAAGCACTCCATGTCGATGAAGCGCAGCAGCTGCTCATCCTTGATGTGCTGCCTGGCCACATCCCCCACGTTGAAGGGCAGCCAGCGGGCGAGGCCCAGGCAGGCCAGGGGCGCCTTGAAGAACACCTTGGCCAGATAGGCCGGATCCTCGAGCGAGAGCAGGGGCATCGCATCGAGGCAGTTGAACACCTGCCAGCAGGTGTCGTAGAAGGCCCGGATGCCCTTGGCTTCATGGGGGAACAGCTTCGAGAGCCGAGCGATGAAGGCCTCGTAGTCGCGGTCTACTGCCACGTTGAGGCCGCCGGGCAGGTGGTATTCGAGCTGGGCCGGATCGGGCACCGTGTCGCAGTGCTCTCCCACATCGGCCAGGGCGCGGGTGAGCAGGTTGGTGTGCCCCTTGTCTCCGAACCCGAAGATCATTGAGGCGCCCACATCAAAGGTGTAGCCCTCTCTGCGGAAGCTGCCCCCCGAGCCGCCTGGGATCAGGTAGCGCTCGAGCACCAGGGTGCGAGCCCCTTTGGCTGCCAGTTGGGAGGCGGTGACCAGGCCTCCGATCCCGGATCCGATCACGATCACATCCCAGGAGGGGGCGGGGCTGACGGTCACCGGATCGTGGGGCTGGGTGGGGCGACCCTAGGCCGCGACCAGGGTTCGGCAGAAGGGCTCGAGGTCGCTCAGGGCCCGGTCTCGGTAGGCCCCATAGCGGCGCCGTTTGTCTCGGATGCGCTCGGGTAGTTCCGGCAGCAGGCCGAAGTTGGGGGGCATGGGCTGGAACTTCTCGCTGGGGGCCTCGGCGATGAAGTGGGTGAGGGCTCCGATCATCGAGGTCTGGGGGAGCTGCAGGGGCTCCTGCCCGCGGGCAAGGCGGGCGGCGTTGGTGCCGGCCAGCCAGCCTCCGGCCACGGCGGCGGCGTAGCCCTCGGTGCCGGTGATCTGCCCTGCGGCCAGCAGGGAGGGGCGCTGCCTGAACTGCAGGGTGGGATCGAGCAGCTGGGGGGCCTCCAGGAAGGTGTTGCGGTGCATCACCCCGAAGCGCACGAATTCGGCGTTCTCGAGGCCGGGGATCATCCGCAGCACCCGCTTCTGCTCGCCCCACTTGAGGTTGGTCTGGAAGCCCACCAGGTTCCAGAGGCGCCCGTCTTTGTCTTCCTGGCGCAGCTGCACCACGGCGTAGGCCCGGTTGGCCCGCCTCACATCGCGGTCGTTGACGTCTCCCCAGCGGGGATCCCAGAGGCCGATGGGCTTGAGGGGCCCGTAGCGCATGGTGTCTTCGCCACGCCGAGCGAGCTCTTCGATCGGCAGGCAGCCCTCGAAGAAGGTGGCGTTCTCCTTCTCGAAATCCTTGAGTTCGGCCTGCTCGGCCTCCAGCAGGGCCTGGCGGAAGGCGAGGAACTGCTCCTTGTTCATGGGGCAGTTGATGTAGTCGGCGTCTCCCTTGTCGTAGCGGGAGGCCCGGAAGGCCACCGACAGATCGATGCTCTCCCCCTCGACGATCGGGCTGGCGGCATCGAAGAAGTGGCAGTCGCCGCGTCCGGTGAAGGCGCGTAGGTCTTCGGCCAGGGGTTCACTGGTGAGGGGCCCGGTGGCCAGCACCGTGATCTGCTCGGGGCCGGGCAGTTCGGTTTGCTCGCGCCTCTCGACGCTGACCAGGGGGTGCTGCTCAAGGGCTGTGGTGAGGGCAGCGCTGTAGCGACCGCGATCCACAGCCAGGGCGCCACCGGCGGGCACGGCGTGGACGTCTGCTGTGCTGATCACCAGGGATCCGAGGCGGCGGAGCTCTTCCTGGAGCAATCCGGCGGCCCGATCACTGCTGAGGGCCCCGAAGCTGTTGCTGCAGACCAGCTCGGCGAATTCACTGCTGTGGTGCGCGGGGGAGCGCCGCACCGGGCGCATCTCCACCAGGGTGACCGGGATCCCGGCCTGGGCTACCTGCCAGGCGGCCTCGGTTCCAGCCAGCCCCGCTCCGATCACCACCACGGAGTTGTTGCTGGGCTTGGACACGCGAAACCGGCTCCACCTGAAGCCATCAGGCTAGGAGCCGGTGAGGGGTGGGCCTGAAGGGATCAGCCGCGGGCGCGCTTGAGCATCAGCTGCAGCTGACCCACAGCGGCGCGGCCGATGTTGAACACAGCCCAGCCAGCGGCCAGAAGGATGGGGGTCACAACAAGCAGGAGCCGCGCGTCCATGGCTGGGAGAAGACGTGTCCGGGCGATCTTACGAAGGAGAGACCCTGTGGAGCGTGGCCTGACCCAATTCGCAGCAATTGCTCAGGGGGCGTGGAAGCCGATGTCGCTGGAGCGCCCGGCATGGGCCATGGCCAGCTGCCGGTAGCGGCGGGCGTGCTCCCTCTGTTCGGCGGCCTGCTCCGCGCTGAGCTCCCGCTTGAACTGGGCGGGGGCTCCCATCACCAGGGCCCGCGGAGGCACGTCTTTGGTGACCACGGCTCCGGCGGCCACCAGGGCTCCTTCGCCCACGGTGACTCCGTTGAGCACGATCGCCCCGATGCCGATCAGGCAGCCGTCTAGGAGGGTGGCTCCGTGGATCACCGCCCGGTGCCCGATGGTCACGTCGGATCCGATCAACACCGGGTGTCCCGGGTCTCCGTGGAGCACGGATCCGTCTTGCACGTTGCTGCCCTCGCCGATCACGATCGGGCAGACATCGCCCCGGGCCACGGCCGTGGGCCAGAGGCTGGAGCCGGCGGCCATCTGCACATCCCCGATCAACACGGCCGAGTCAGACACCCAGGCATCGGGATGCACGCGGGGCTCCGGCCAGGGGCTACTCGACATGGCTGGGTTGCGGGCGGGTCTGGTCGCAGCCATTGTCGGTGGGTTGGTGACGGGCACCTCTGGGTGATACGTTCACCTCGTGCCTGAAAGGGCACCCCCCGAACCTGGTCTTCCAGTTCCGGGCGGGTCGTTAGCTCAGCGGTAGAGCACTCGGCTTTTAACCGATTGGTCCTGAGTTCGAATCTCAGACGACCCATTTTTTGAGATCGTTTGGACTGCAAGGGCTAAGCCCTGCGGTGCAAGGGATTTCTGGGTTCGCAAAGGGCTTCTGAGTCGGTCGAAATGAGACCGCATAAGGACGCCGAAAACCGTCGTTGTTTCATTTCCTTGGCATCACTGCCAAGGACGCGGCACCACCTCCGCAACGGTGGCAAGAACCAATGGTTCAGACGACGGCCCTCCCAGGTTTTGAGCAGAGTCCAGACCTCCGGGGTGAGTGGCATGTAGGGGAAGCGAGGAACCTCTAAGGGTTCTGGTTCCAAATCATTAGCGGCTTGGAGACCGTCGCCAGCGTCGATAGGGTGAAGGCACCGGCAAGGGTTGGATGTCGTACCGCATACGCCTGCTCGAGACCGATGAGGGTTGGTCGGTGAGCTGCCTGGATCTGCCGGGATGTCACTCCCAGGGAGAGTCGCGCGATGAGGCGCTGATCAACATCCGTGAGGCCATCCAGCTCTGGCTGGAGGTGGAAGCAGAAGAGGCTGGCGTGAAAACGGTGGAGACCCTGGAGTTGGCGGTCTGATGCCGCGGCTTCCAGGGGTCAGCCAGAAGGAAGCCGTTCGGATCTTTCAGAAGCTCGGCTACCGCGTTGTGCGCGAGTCCGGTCACTTGATCATGAGCAATGGAGAGCGCCGACTGGTGATCCCACGCCATGACCCGATCAACGCCATCACCATGGGCGCGATCGCTCGCGATGCAGGTTTAACCCCTCAGCAATTTCGCGATCTGCTCTGAGCTCGGCCCTGAACCCTTAGGCGCTGTTTGTTCACGTGCGCCATGGATTCCCGCCACCTGGTGGTTTGGATCTCCACCGTGATCCTTGGGTCCCAGGGAGCGACGATGCCGTTGACATGCTCAATTGCACCGCCTGGAGCTTGCTGTAATCCCTCGCTGGGATGCTGGAAACGTCTCCGAGCTCCTCGGTGATCCACGCACCCAAGCAGAGCCCCCAAACCAACCAAGCTGATCGAAACGCGGGGCCGAGGCAATGCGTGTAAAGGCTGATTGCCCCGCTGTTGAGGCGGGGTGATGCTGTGTCCATCGAACCCAGGAGGCGTCCACAGATGGACGACACGCCACCTCGCCAGTAGGCAGAAGCACGCTGATCACTGGCCCCTGCTCCAACAGTCTTCACCGATGCGTTGGGCACGTCGTCAGTTCGGACACTGAATAGGGACGTCTGAACCGTCGACACTCCACTTGCACCGCCTCAGGTGCCCTCAGGAGACCCGAGCCCAACACCTGGAATGATTGGCCCCAGGCGCCATGCCGGCAGCTTCGACCACTTTCAGATTTCATGACCCCCGGGCCATCAGGCCTGGGGGTTTTTGGTTGGGAGGGGTTCGCGAGCCATGGCTGAGGCCTGAATGCTGCAGATGCAATGGGCTTCGCTTACCAAAAACACCCCGCAAGCGTGCTAGGGTCTTAAAAATCCTTAACAAAACGGGAATAAGTCGATGTTCACTCTCGAATCGGCCTCGAAAATATTCCCGAATACCCTCTCGGCGGATGTTGTTCCAGCCATCACGGCTCGCTTCAAGCTGCTGAATGCGGAAGATCAACTCGCTCTGATTTGGTATGCCTACCTCGAGATGGGGCGCACCATCACGGTGGCGGCTCCGGCGGCTGCGCGCATGCAGTTTGCTGAGGGTGTTCTGAACCAGATCAAAGCGATGAGCTTTGAGGGGCAGAGCCAGGTGATGTGTGATCTGGCCAACCGCGCCGATACAGAGATCGGCCGTTCTTACTCGGCCTGGTCGGTGAACATCAAGCTGGGTTTCTGGTATCAGCTAGGCGAGTGGATGGCCGCTGGAATCGTGGCTCCCATCCCCGAGGGATATCAGCTGTCTGCCAACGCCTCTGCAGTGCTGCGTTCGGTTCAGGAGGTGGAGCAGGGCCAGCAGATCACCCTGCTGCGCAACTTTGTTGTGGACATGGGCTTTGATCCCCAGAAGGGAGAAGGTCAGCGGGTGATGGAGCCGGTGGCGCCCCCAACCCCTGAGGAGGATCGCAAGAAGGTCTTCATTGAAGGTGTGATTAACCCCACGGTTAATAACTACATGGACCTGCTCAATGCCAATGACTTCGACAACCTGATCGATCTGTTCTTGGCTGATGGTGCCCTGCAGCCCCCCTTCCAGAAGCCGATCGTTGGTCGCGAGGCCATCCTTCGCTTCTTCCGCGAGGATTGTCAGAACCTGCGCCTGCTGCCTGAGCGGGGTTTCGCAGAGCCCACTGAGGGCGACTTCACCCAGATCAAGGTGACGGGCAAGGTGCAGACTCCCTGGTTCGGGGCCGGCATCGGCATGAACGTGGCCTGGCGCTTCCTGCTCAACCCTGAAGGCAAGATCTATTTCGTGGCGATCGATCTGCTGGCATCGCCGGCTGAGCTGCTCAAACTCGGCCGCTGATCCGATTCAGCCCATCACGCTCACGGTGCCCCGTGCCTCGCTTTCGGCAGGCCTTCTGCTTCTGGGATGGCTGGTCACCTTGATCAGCTTTCTCAGGGCCGATCTTCTGGCGCTGCCGATTTGGTCGCTGCTGCTGATCGTGCTTGTGCGCACGTCGTTCCAGACCGGCTTGTTCATCACGGCCCACGATGCGATGCATGGGCTACTGATGCCCGGCGCGCGGAGATGGAATCACCGCCTCGGTGCTCTCTGTCTATCTCTTTACGCCGGATTGCCCTACGGCCGCTGCATGCGGAAGCATCACCGGCACCACAGCCACTCCGGCAGCGCACAGGATCCTGATTTCTGCGTTGACCCTTCAGTGGGTGCGCAGGGTTGGTATTGCCGCTTCATGGCCGGCTACCTCTCGGGATCGCAGATGTGCCGTCTTCTGATCAGTTGGCTATTGTTCGGTTGTGTGTTTGGCTCAGCTGAACCCAGAGGCTGGATCAATCTGCTGTTGGTGTGTGTTCTGCCCCTGGTGCTGAGCTCACTGCAGCTGTTTGTGTTCGGCACGTATCTGCCGCACCGCGCTCAGCAGGGGCCAGAAGGCAGGGATGGGCCCTGCAGCCTTGACCTGCCTGGATGGCTCTCTCTGGTGACCTGCTTCCATTTCGGTTATCACCGAGAGCACCACGAGCATGTCCACCTGGCTTGGTTTGACCTTCCTTCAGTGCGCTACAGCAGATCACGACAGCTCGCGGCCTCTTGAGCGCATGACTAGGGTCGAGAACAGAACGGGTTGACCAGATGACGCAGGAACTGCTGGAGGGCTGGTCACAAACGGAGCAGGACATTGCTCGGGATGCGTTTGATAAGGCCTACCAACGAACAATCCAAAAGCTGATTGCTGATCTTAAGGATAAAGTTGGCAGCCTTCATTCGCCCGATGAAGTGTGGTCATTGCATGACTTTCTGAGCATTGAGCGTCACACGATCGAAGGTCGTTTCTCGTTTAAAACAGAAGGCATCTTGTTTGTCTTCGCCAGCCTGGTCAAAGACAAGTTGCTTCAGCTCGATGAACTCGAAGGTCTCGAGGCTGACAAGCTTGCCAAGGTGTCGGCGATGTCGCGGTTTTAGGTCGCTCGAAGCCTCTTTCAGCCGAGCAACAGATCCGAGAGTCTGAGATCGGAGCGGCGCAGCAGGGCAAACAGGGTGCCCGCATTGCCTCGGCAGATGCGCAGGTCGTCATCGAGCACGGTGATGTCGAGCCAGGCGGGGAAGCTCTGGTTCACGCTGCGCATCCACTGCAGCCGGCCCGCGAAACCACCGCGTTGGAAGCGCACCTCCACCCGCTGCCGGCTGCCCTCCTTGATGGCAATCGAGGCCTCCACGGCGATCCCTGTCAGTGCGCCCAGGGGCCCAGGGGCGCGCAACAGGTTCATCCCCCTCCCCTGCGCAGGGGAGAGGCACTGCAGGTTCTCCAGCCAGGGGGCCACTGCCAGATAGGGCTGCCGGCTGCTGCTCCAGCGCAACTCCCAGACCCCCTCCAGTTGGGCGATGCCCTGCGGCGTGGAGAGATCCGCCGGTTGCGAGCGTTCCAGAGAGCCGATCAGGACGCGGATCCGATCCGAATGCCGGTTGCACGATCCCCGGGGCTGCAACCGCAGCAGCTCCAGCAGCTCCAGGCGCTCGTTGCTCATCGCTTCAGCTTGGCTTGATCGAGGGGCCCTCGCCGTGCGTGGATGGAAGTTCTTCCGAGCGTCATGACACCCGAGCTGGCTGCCCGTGTGCTGGAAGCCCTCCTCCAGCTCCATGAGGAGCTCTCGGTGGACGCGGAAGCCCCCTGGTATGTGGGGATGCCGGATCAGACCCAGGTGCTCCATGACGAGCTCTGGCTTCTGGCGGGATCCCACCCGAACAGCTCCAGTTCAGCGCTGGTGGAGATCTGGTATCGAACGGGCCGCTCCTCCCTGCTGCCGGTGCAATGCACCGGGGAGCTGGTCAGCAGTCGCCATTAATGGGCGCAGAAACTCGCGTCGAACGCGATTCACTCCTGCGCGTCGTTGAGGTTGCGGAGAAGCCGTTCGCACTCATTGATCAGGCCGGGGAGGTCATTCTCGATCACCCCCCAAACCAGAAGGTTGTTGACCTTGATGTATTCGTGGGTCAGTTTGTTCCTGAAGGAGATGATCTGAGGAGCCTCTCTGATTTGCGTGAACAACTCTGGGTCACGCTGTGAAAGCTGGCTTAGGGCCTCTCCAATGATGGTGAACTCACGCTCTACGGAGGAACGAATCAGTCGGTTTGTGCTGTAGCTCTCAAGGCTGATGGGGTGGACGGCCTGAAGGATGGCGCTCCCAGCTTCAATGACATCACTGAGAAAAGCTCTGGGGTCGCGCTTCACGGGGAAGCCTCGTAGATGAGCTGTTTTGAGGCCTCAATGTCCTGCCGCACATAGGGGTTGCGCACTGCATCAGACATCACCAGGTCAACTGAGTGTCCGGTGACCGAGGTCAGTTGCTTCTCCAGACCGAAGTAGGCGTGTACGAGTTCTCGCGGCGTGAGTGGCTGAAACTCAACCAGAAGATCGAGATCGCTGATGGCAGGTTCGAAGTCTTCGCGCAGGGCTGAGCCGAACAGGTGCATGCGCAGCACCTGGTGAGTGCGACAGGCTTCGGCAATGGCGTCGAGTTGAGGCTGGCCGAGGTTGATGCGCATGGCGCCCTCCGGTGTCTTCAGTATCGGATGGTTGGGTGATGCCAACAATCCCGGGCCTTTCATGCGGGTCTCGCCACCACCTGGGTGGCGCTCACGCTGAGGCTCACTTCGGCCTGGGTGTCGACTGTGAACAGGCTCCAAGTGGCCATCGCTTGGGGATGTCCAAGGGTTTGCGGCCAGAGGATGCGCTGCCCTCCGTAGGTCAGGCCCACGCAGGTGAGGTGATCGTCATCGGCCAGGAGGCTCCAGAGCAGGGTGAGGTGACCGCGCTCGTAGCTCTCGGGAACCAGGTGTTGCGCTTCTTCGGCCACCACGCCTGGCTGGAGATCGAGGGCCAGGGAGCGCTCCCAGCTGAGGAAGACACCGTCGTGGGTGGGATAGAACCAGCAGGTCTCGTTGTTGGCCTGTAGCAAGGGGAAGCGATCCAGGCAAAGCAGGCGGCCTGGATCTGATCCGCGCTGATACACCGCCATGGTGTTGCCATCGGGCTGGAAGCGGGGGATCACCGCATCGCAGAGCAAACGGGATGCCCCACCACTGATCTGCCCATCCCAGGGCAGAGCGGGCAGTTGCTCTGTTGTGGTGCCTGCAGCGGTAAACAGGCGCAGGGCAAAGGCTTCGGAGGGGCCCTGACGCTGGGCTGCCACGAGCTCGTCCCAGCTGGCCTCCCCGCCGGGCAGGGCCTCAGACGGAGCGATCACAAACACGAGGGGGTGGGCCATAGGACAGGCAGGGGGGAGGTGGCCGGATCTCAGCCCAGGGCTTGCTGGAGTAGTGCCCTCAGCTCTTCGAGTTGATCGTGATTGAGCATCCAATCGCCCTCCACGTCTTTGGTGACGTGAGAGGCCTCCAGCATCCATCCGTCTTCCAGCTGCTCGAGCAGGAAATGCCTGGAATCAAAGCGGGCCATGGCTGCAGGGCGACCAGCCCAGTCCTAGCCAGTAGGCAGGAGAAGGCAATGGTTGGGATGGTCTTGAATCGCGGAGAGCACGACAACACCAGACGCGGTGATGGAGCAGCTGAACTGGGGCTACCTGCAGCTCGCTTTGGTGGCGCTGGCCTTTGGCGGTCTGCAGATCTGGTGGATCGGCAGCACCCTGCGCCGGCAACGGCTGGCCAGGCCGCTCACGGAGCGGGAGTTCCGGCGCACTCTGGAGCGGATCTGGAAGAAGCCGAACTGAGCGGATCGCCCAGGGCCGATCAGCGACGGGCGATGCCCTTCCAGATCCACCAGAGCACCACGGCGAGGATCACCCAGGGCAGCAGGGCCCGCAGCAACACCAGAGCCGCAAGCACCACCAAGGCCGATACGGCGACTCGCTTGCTGAGGGTCTTGGCCTCGTCGGTCATGTAGCGCCAACGGGGGATCAGGGCCATGGAGGAGAGCAGCACGGGAGAAATCTGTGTATCCATAGCGCAGCCCCCCGTTGCCTGTTGCGAGCCGGACGGTCCCTGAGCCATGAAAGAGCGGTGATCGCTTCTCGGACCTGCAGATGACGGCGTTCTCCGTGTTCTTCTGCGACGCCGAGCGCTGCAGCATCCAGCCGGTGCGTGCGATGGATCCGGATCACGCCATCGCCCAGGTGCGCCAACAGAGGCCTGACCTGCGACGCGTGGCAGTTGTCGCCGACAAGCTGCTGGAGGGGGTGGATCGCGATCAGCTGCTGCAGGAGTGGATCCAGGCCAAAGGCTGAGACAGTGGGCGCCATGGGCGTCACTGCATGGCGATGCGCTCCTGCAACGTGCCACTCACGTACTTGTGCAGAACACTGCTAATCAGGGTCTGATAGGGGATCCCCTCCTGCAGTGCCCGGGTCCGGATGGCCTGGAGATCACCGCTCGAAAGGCGAATGTTGATGCGCTGATCTTTCTGCCCTGTGGTCCGCGCGGATTGGCGTAGACCATCCAGCAGGCCAGGCGTGAGGACGCTGCGCAGCGCACCTTGCTCGAAGGCGTCGAGGAGCTGCTGTTCGTCGTCTTCAAGTGGGGGCAAAGGATTCTGTTCAGGCATCGTTCTCTCCGTCAGAAGGGGCGGGGGTGTACTGGCGCTGAGCTCTGCGGCTGGGAATGATCGTCTTCAGGAATAGGTGGTCGTCTGACTCCGCGTAGGGAACGAGATGGACGTAGCCGTTGAGCAGGACCACCAGGATCCGTTGACCGGGGTAACGGGTCTGGTTGGGGTGCTCGAGCACGTCGAGGAGCTCTCCGGCTTCGATGGCGACCACGACCGCCTCGAAACAAAGATCCCGTTCTGCCATGAGCCGCTCATTTTTTTCGGAGCTCCAGACGAACGGCTTCATGCCTTGAGATTAGTCTCTCTGTCTGCCTAATGTCATCAGCTGAATCAGGGCTGACGCCGCCCCGTGGCAGGTCAGACACTCTCGGCGTTCTACCGGCCCACAACCGGTCGCTCGCTCCAGGTCTTCCAGTCGAAATGCCACCACTCGTTGGGGAAGGCCTGAAAGCCGCGGCGTGTCATCGCCTCCCACATCGCCTGCTGCACCTGCTGCAGCGCCAATGCCACCGGGCAGCGCAGTTGTGGATTCAGCTGCGGGTAAAGGGTGGTGCCCAGAACGTTGTAGGGGCTGGCGTAGCGCAGCTCAAACAGAGGTCGAGGTTCGAGCGTCAGCAGCGACACCAGCTCGATCCCCGTGCAACGCGGAGGGGCGGCCTGCGCCGGAGCCAGAGCCAGAGCGATCAGAAGAGAAGCAACTGGCCTGAACACGCAATGCCGGGGTTGTTTCCCCTGCATAGCGATGGAACTGTTGATGGAGCCAGTGGCAGGTCAGAGCGGCCAGCAGGCTTTCACGGTTGCCATGGATGCGGAGCATGGGCGGTTGGGATCTCTGCCACCAACCCTTGCCCCAGCTGGGCCGCGGCGTTGTGCATCGGTGTCAAAGCCAGGCAACGAATGGCACAGGCCGGTGTGCTTCACCATGCTCAGGGTCTCCGTTGATGCGCCTGGGCCCGCGATGAACACCCCCGCCCCCGACTGGATGCCGGATGCTGCGAAAGGCACCTACCCGGGTTGGGTGCAGCGCAAGGCGGTCACGCTGGCCAAGCGGGACCAGAAACGCGGAGGCGTTGGCAATGTGCAGCAATACCGCCTGGCGATCCATGAGGCGGTGCTGGCCTCAGAGGGCCATGACCACTGGACTGGGGAATGGCTCGACTGGGAGCTGATCGGCACCTACGACAACCGAGATCCGGCCACGGGCAAAGGCGAAAGCAAAAAGCGCTTCGCGATGCTCCCGACCCTTGATCAGCGCTCCAACCAACCGGAGCCCGACTTCGTGATCTGCGCTTGGCGCACCAATGACGCCAAGCACGACATGACCCCGCAGGAGCTATTGGAGTTCTGCTCTGCCGTGGTCAAGCACAGCCCGAATTGGGTTTGAGCTGGCGCAGCTCAGACACTCTTGGCGTGGTGAGAGACCCAGGGTTCCCCGTCGAGATAGGTGTGTCCGTGCCTCATCAACACCTGGGCCTGGGTGTAAGAGCCGATCTGCTTGCAGGTGTAGCGACGGCCTGATGGCGCAGAGGAGCTTGAACTGGACGTTCGCTGGCGGGATCTGTACTCCCACGGCTGCATCACACCGCCGCTCACGCCCCAGACCCCCAGCCCCTTGAGGCGCGCTTCGGTTTCCAGGCGCCCGTAGGTCTGGCGGTCGCAGCGCGCGATGTACTGCCAATAGACAAACGCTGCACCAGAGGCCACCAGGGCCTGGTTGAGGTTGCGGCCGCCTCGGCTGAGTTCGGCCACAGCGCGCCCATAGCGATCGGTGGTCTTGACGCGCAGCTCAACGGTTGAGCCCACCGGGGCGAAGGCCTGCAGCTGGGACCGGGCACTGGCTCCATGGGGTGCCTGCCTGGTTTCCGGTGCATCGATGCAAGCCAGGCGCACGTTCAGGGTGCGGCTCCCCTCACGCACCCGCAGGGTGTCGCCATCGCCAACCGAGAGCACGCTGGCGGTCTGCGCTTGGGCGAGGGCCGGAATAGCCCATGCAAAAGCGAGCAGGCCCAGAGCAAGGAGCTGACGCATCGGGCCAACAAGCCGCAGGAATCAGCCTATGGGGCCAAAATTTCGATCAAAGACTCCTCAGCGATGTGCCTGAGTGAGGAGGGCCACGAGGTCTACACGCGCCTCGCGTCAGCCCTTGATCAGGGGTGATCCTGGAGGTGCTCGGCGCGGCGCTTCTGGTGGTGCGTCTGGAGCTGGTGGGGTGCATCTGGTGGACTGCTCAACCACGACCAGCTGGGACAGGTCTGGGAGGCATCCACTCACAGCAGGCGCCTGAGGTCGCTCACGCACAGGCGTATCGAGCAGAGCGCCGCCGTCCAAGGGGCTCAATCCATTCGTTGCGGATCTGCCGGTGCCGCATGACGCGGCCGGGGATCCTGCAGCCCAGATTCACCTGGCCCTCATCGATCAGGCGGCCCAGGCGCAACGCCACGGCTTCTTCATGCCGGGCGAATGAGCCCTGATGCGCTGCGATCCAAGCCATCTCGTTTTCCGTGATGACACCTGTCGCCAGGGACTCGAGGAAGACCTCTCCGACAGACATGAGAGAGATGTAACGGAACCGTTACATCTTGGCGCCTGGCGGCTCTTGACGGAGGCGCGACTGGAGAAAGCCCTGGCAGGGTGCCCCTGTGGCGCTCTCAGAAGCTTCACGGTTCGTTACCTGGCTTGCCAGACTTGGCTGACTGCTGAGATGCCATGGCCATCCCACTGCCTCTTGAACTGGTCGCAGCAAGCACCGGCGCATGCCTTGTCTTGGGCTTGCTGCGCGATGGCGGCGTCTCCGCTGCGGCCGACGAGGATCGAATTGGCGTGGTCGGCTTGCCGGCACCGATGCCTGTTAACCGCTGGCTTAGTGCTTACTTCACCAACCCAGGCTGGCCGCAGAGCGTCGGTCTTCTGCTTCTGCGTTTAGCCGTTGGAGCGATGATGATCCATCACGGTCAGGACAAGATCGCAGATCCTGCGAGCTTCGCAACGAACTACGTCGCTGCACTGCATCTGCCGTTTCCTCTCCTAATGGCCTATGCGGCCGGCTACGCAGAGATCTTCGGATCGTGGTTGCTGATCTTTGGGCTGCTTACCCCTTTGGGTGCATTGGCGATCGCTGGCACCATGTCTGTCGCTGCCTATCACCACATCATCACTAGTGGGTTCAACATCTATGTGTTGGAGCTTGTTGTCCTCTATTTAGGTGGCAGTTTCGCTCTTCTACTGCTTGGGCCTGGTCGGATCTCGTTTGACGCAGGTATGGCAGCAACCGTATTCACCAGCAACTCTGAGTCAGTTGAAAACGAGCCAGTGATGACTCGGCCCGCCACGGTGACTATTCAATCTCGCTGATCAAGTTGCTCTCATCGCAGATTTTAGGTCGTGGCAACTGAGCATTGCAAGCAGCACAAAATCCTAATCGCTGATGATGATCCAAATGTCAGGCGTGTTCTCGAGGCTCGCCTGGCGATACAAAATCACACGGTTGCTACCGCGAGCAATGGTTCGGCGGCCCTAGAACTCTTTCATCGCTTTGAGCCAGACCTCGTTGTTCTCGATGTGATGATGCCAGAGCTTGATGGCTTCGCTGTCACCGAACAGATCCGGGTTCAATCTGATGTTCCGATCATTCTGCTCACAGCTTTGGGGGATGTTGCTGATCGCATCACCGGTCTCAAGCTTGGCGCCGATGACTACATGATGAAACCATTCAGCCCAAAAGAACTTGAAGCTCGCATTCGCTGTGTGATGCGACGTTCTGAGCCTGACGGTAATTCAGTAGCAGCGTCGTCAAGCACCGGTAGAAAGCTACGGATTGGCACTCTGACTATTGATTTCAATCGGCGTCAGGCTTTTAGGGGTGATGAACGGCTGCGCTTAACCGGCATGGAGTTCACAATGCTGGAACTGCTCGTTAACCGCGCTGGAGTCGCCATACCCCGCTTGGAAATGCTGGAAGCGGTATGGGGGTACCGGCCGGAACGTGCGAGTGACAGCCGCGTCGTGGATGTTCATATCGCCAGGCTTCGATCCAAGTTGGAAGATGATCCTGAACAGCCAGAGCTGATCATCACTGCCAGGGGAACGGGATACATGTTTGTCGGCTTATAACTCTTGGATGATGGCTTGATCAGTGGTCTGTCCCGCAGCGGCAGGCCACCGCCTGCTGTCGATCAAGACATGCCCGAGATGATCTCGAATCAAGGTGCATGAAGGCCTTTCAAGCTGCCGGCCAAACATCGCTTTGCGCAGCCGAGCACAACAGGAAACAGGACAGGCGGGTGATCACCAGAGCTGAGCTTGTCCTCAGACATGGGTTTCCTCACTCAGTTCTCACAACAATCCTCTCCACAGACGGTTCGATCCGACAACACCCGATCCAAGCAGTTATGCGTTTACTGCATAACTCAGATTCCAACGCCGGTGGCGGCCCACAGGCCCTAACTCCTAAGCCCCTAGCAGGCCTCGCCGTCACCATCCCCGTCGAGATAGCTGTGTCCCTGCCTCAGCAACACCTGGGCCTGGGCATAGGAGCCGGTCTGTTTGCAGGTGTAACGCCGGCCTGAGGGTGCTGGAGAGCTTGAACTGGACGTTCGCTGGCGGGATCTGTACTCCCACGGGCGCATCACACCGCCGCTCACGCCCCAGACCCCCAGCCCCTTGAGGCGCGCTTCGGTTTCCAGGTGCCCGTAGGTCTGTCGGTCGCAGCGCGCGATGTATTGCCAATACACAAACGCCGCGCCGGAGGCCACTAAAGCCTGGTTGAAATTGCGGCCGCCTCGGCTGAGTTCGGCCACGGAGCGGCCGTAGCGATCGTTGGTCTTGACGCGCAGTTCAACGGTTGAGCCCACCGGGGCGAGGGCCTGCAGCTGGGACCGGGCACTGGCGCCATGGGGCGCCTGGCTGGTTTCCGGCGCATCGATGCAAGCCAGGCGCACGTTGAGGGTTCGGTTGCCCTCGCGCACACGCAGGGTGTCGCCATCGCCAACCGAGAGCACGGTGGCGCTCTGCACTTGGGCGAGGGCTGGCATAGCCCATGCAGAAGCAAGAAGGCCCAGAGCAAGGAGCTGACGCATCGGGCCACCAAGCGGCAGGAATCAGCCTATGGGGCCAAAATTTCGATCAAAGACTCCTGAGCGATGTGCCTGAGTGAGGAAGGCCACGAGGACTACACGCGCCTCGCTAGGGGGATGGATGACGAACGGCTACAGCAACTGGATCGCTCGCTATTACCGAGATGAGCTTGGCCTGGCAGCCGATACCGCTGAGATGGAGCTGCACAGCATCGTGATCCGCGAGCTGGAGATCAGGCGTCAAGAACGCATTCGCCGTTTCAAACGCTCGCTCTGGCTCTCCAGCCGCCGTGGCCGCGTTGTAGAGGCGATCAAACGATGGCTGGTGCAGCGGGGCCTTTGGAGCTCCGCGCGCGAGCGTGTGATTGGTTCCGACACCAAAGCACTGCGCCTTTCATGAAAGCCCTCCTCCCAGTTCTGATTGCGCTGGCTTCTGCCTCATCCGCGCTGGCCCAGCAACCGGTCAGACCCCTCCCAAAAGTGGGAGGGTGCCCGATCGGCTACTACAGCTCCGGCAACTACTGCGTGCCCTCGAAGGGCGGCAACGCCCGCGGCGCCTTGGAGAAAACAGGCAACAGTTGCCCGATCGGTTTCTACAGCTCCGGCAACTACTGCCTCAGCAGCCCCAGCAACAACCGTGAAGCGATTCACAAGCAAGGCAGCACCTGCCCTGTGGGCTGGTTCAGCTCAGGCCGCTATTGCGTGAAGAACCGCTGAGCACCGGTTGCAAGGTCCACTGCTGACCTGTCGCGCTCGACTGTGCCTGGGGGCTGTCGTCCCTCATTCACTTGACTGACGATGACGAAGTCTTCAACAAAGAACTCTGCACCGCTGCTGTTCAGCTCAGAGCTTGGGTCACACCCGCCACGGCTACTCCGAGGCCGGCTGCTGCGCCAATCACCTGGAGCACACTCCAGCGCAGTTTGAGTTGTGCGATCAGCGCCGCGATCACCACCACAGCGGCCCAGGGCTGGAACATTCCCTTGCTAAACAGCACGGGGCCAGCAAAAAACAGAGCCAGGCTGGCGATCATCCCCACCACCACGGCAGTGATCGCACTAAGGGGGGCACCAAAGCGCAGATCACCGCGTGAGGCCTCCACCAATGGTGCACCCGCCAGGATGAAACCAAAGGAGGGCAGGAAGGTGAACCACACGGTGACGAGCACCGCTGCCAACGCTGGCAACCAGGGGCTGGAACCAGCGGCCAGGGCCTGATTCCAGCCGCCCATGAAGCCCACGAACGCCACCACCATGATCAGTGGACCTGGCGTGGTTTCCCCCAGGGCCAAGCCATCGAGCATCTGACTCGACGACAGCCAACTGAACTGCTCCACCGCTCCCTGGGCCACGTAGGGCAATACGGCGTAGGCCCCCCCGAAGCTGAGCAGCGCCACCCGCGTGAAGAAGCGGGCCATCAAGGCCAGGCTTCCGTTCCAGCCTCCGGAGATCACGAGAACGGCTAAGGGCAGCACCAGAGCAAGGGCCCAGATCAACAGCGTGAGGGCAAGGCGCCGTCGCGATAAGCGGGCGTGCTCCGGGCTTTCAGTGTGGTCGTCATGCAGGGCATTGCCGTGATCATCCGCGTCTGTGGCGGCGGCGGATCTATGGGGTCGAGCGGCCAGCAGGAGAGAGGGCCGCCAACGCGCAGCGAGCAGACCGATCAGCCCCGCTGCGATCACAACGATCGGGTAGGGCAGGTTGAACACGGCCAGGGCCAGAAAGCCTGCGATCGCCAGAGCCACCAGCAACGGAGTCCGCAGGGTGCGGCGTCCAATCCGCCAGGCCGCCATCAGCACAATCGCCAACACGGCCGGCTTGAGCACGGCAAACACCGAGGCCAACAGCGGCAGTTGCCCCCAGAGCGCATAGATGCTCGCGAGGGCTGTGAGCACGAACACCGAGGGGATCACAAACAATCCCCCTGCGATTAGGCCCCCGGGCACCCCATGCATCAGCCAGCCCAGATAGGTGGCCAGTTGCATGGCCTCCGGGCCGGGCAACAACATGCAGTAGTTGAGGGCGTGCAGATAGCGACGCTCCGAGAGCCAACGGCGCCGCTCCACCAATTCGCGCTGCAGCAGGGCGATCTGCCCGGCCGGTCCACCGAAGCTCACCCAGCCGAGCTTGAACCAGAAGCGCGAGGCCTCCGCCAGGGTCACCGGCTGCATCGTGGTGGTCATGGCTTGTGGTGCAGGTGTAGGCACTCGCCGTTCATCCAGAGCATCGAGGAGCCGGAGTCCACCGCGCTCCAGGCTTCATCGGTGGTGAGCGGCTCGGTGCTCAGGATCGTCACCACATCGGAGCTGGAGGTGAGCGGCGCGAAGTCGATCTGCAGGGGCGGATCGGCGAGGGTGGCGGTGGTGAACGGTGCCCGTCGCGTCAGCCAGTGCAGGCGTGTTGTGGCGGTGGCGAACAGCCACTGGCCGTTGGAGATCAGGGCGTTGAAGGTGCCCATCCGGGCTAGCTCCGTGGCGTAGATGTGCAGCCGGGTTGAGATCAGCTGTGGGTTCTCGGGATCCACCCCCTCCTGTTCAAGTTGCTCGAGGATCCAGCAGAAGGCGGCCTCGCTGTCGGTGGAACCAAACGGGCGGTAGATCTCCCTGCTGGGTATCGCTCCATCGAGGTTGCCGTTGTGGGCAAACACCCAGGTCTGCCCCTTCCAACTGCGGGCAAAGGGATGGCAGTTCTCAAGCGCCACCAGCCCTTGGGTCGCCTTGCGGATGTGAGCGATCGACACCAACGCTTTGGGCGAGCGCTCCGCCATCTGATCGGCCAGCTGGGAAAAGGCAGCCGGTGCGTCTTCTCGGATCAGATCAAGACCGGATCCATCCGGCGTGAAACTGGCGAGACCCCAGCCATCGGCGTGTTCACCAACGGCCCCGCCGCGGCGGCTGAGGCCGCGGAAGGAGAACGCCATGTCGGTTGGAGTGTTGGCGTTGAGGGCAAGCAGTTCACACACAGGCGTCAGCGCGATTGGGCGAACAGGCGATCCAAGAGACCGCTGTTATCAAAAAAGGTTTTTTCACGGCATTCCAGTCACCAAAGCCCTTCATGGATTTCCACGCCGGTTGGTTCGTGCTGGCGCGCCGTCCCGTGATGGGGAACGAGAGGATGCTGCACTTCAGGCTTTGAGGGTCCTGGGCAATCGCCTCGAGCGGGCTGGCTCAGTCATTCTCGTCGAAACGACCATGGAGCAACTGGTTCAGAGGCGCGACCAGTTGAAGCAGGCTGCGGCGGTGTTCCACATCTGATGGTCGCTGAAACCTGCGAAAGGCGCCCCGTAAGGAGCGCCTTGGCACCGGTTGCAAATCAGCAGCGATCTGGTCGGGTGTCTCTGGTGTTCACGTTTCACCTGTCTGGGGCCTGGCAGGCAAGGAAAGCGATCACGTCTCTGCCGAGAGATGCTCAGGGCTTGACCTAAGCAGTGGTGATCGCGGCCCGGGTTATGCAGCCCAGGGGATCAAACGGCAGGAATTCGATGTGGCGTATGGCTCTTGCGACTACGGGGTGATGGTCGCGCTCCATCATCGAGTTCACTGTTGGGTTGGCTCCCATCCCTTCCCTCAATTTCAAGTTAGGCCGAATCGCTGTGTCCGGAGGGTGCGTAGAGGTTCCTCTTCCCGTACCGCAAGTGCGTGGCTAGGCAGACGCCGGTTTGGCAGTCGATACCTCAGCGCTGTTGAGCAAGCTGGAGGCCAGCAGCAGTTCCATCGCGGTCTTAAGGATCAACAGCGCCGCGAGGGTGGAAAGAACACGAAGCATCGGTTGGATCACTACAGGTGAGATGTTTTCGTTCGCTGCAGCGATCAGCTCTGGAGCTGATCTTGGATCGCCTGATTGGTGATCGCCCTTTCGCTGAACCAGGCTTTCAGGAGCTCTTTGGCCAGGTCGCGCAGTGCAGCTGGATCACTCTGGGCATCAATGTCGCGCTTGAGGCGCTCCACCTCAAACGACTGATTCAGGCTCAATTCAATGGAAGCCATCGTTGGATTGCGATGGAACAACGCCAACTTATGGAGCCTTGTCGGCATTGGCGTAGCGATCACGACACAATCCATCGGGCGTCAGCAACTGCAGACGGTGACTGTTTGTAAAACAAGTCGCTCACTAACTCGCTGCGTCTCCAGGTCCGCTAGGACAGATGCAGATCTGCCATGATCCATGCGCCTGAGTTGGAGTCAGCATCTGGCAGCGGCCCGATCCGTGGAACTCACGAGCCGTGATCAAACCGGAACTGCGCTCGCTCTGATGGGCGTGGCCTTGTTGATCCTGCTGCAGGATCTTCAGCCCTCTTCGCTTCTGGATGCATCGGATACAGATTCTGAGATCGCAGCCTCTGAGCGGTAATGCAAGGCACAGTTTCGAGAAATCTTCCACTACAAACCTGAGCGTTTGCGGCGCACAGCAGGTCAGCTTTCCCTAGCCTCAGGACAACCTCAGGTGCGGCTTTTACCGAGATGAAGCGCTCGATTCAACCCGCCAGCCTGAAGTGGCAAGAGGATGGAGAGCTCTCGGCTCAAGACATTTTCAACCTGGTGTGCCGCTTGCGTGATGTAGAGCCCGGGGAGACCAGTAACGAGCTCTGGCGGCTGGGCCAGAAATACCCCCGCTCCAGCCGCTCCGATACCAAAAACTGATCGCTGTCATCAGCACAGCCGATACGATAACTCTTCGCTGCTGTTGATTCGCACACATCCAGTGTTAGTGTAGTTTTTGTTACAAAGCCTGCGGTTTGCAGCGGTACTTTTGGCCTGCATTCTTCGTCGCAGGTCATGTCGTCCACCGCTGAGTTATCTGTTGGTCAGCAATTTGAAGTGGAACGCTTCTGCCGGGCCATCGACGCCACGACCGATACCGAGCAATTGAAAGCCCTCGCCAAGCAGCTGTTGCAGGCCTGGCACACCCAGAAGGCTGCGACCCAGTGGGTGCACGCTCAGCAGGTCTGATCTGCCCCTGTAGCTAGGATGCTGGAATGACCGCGATTCCCTGACATTAGGCAAAGACGGCAGCAAGCATCACGCCAGTGGCGCAAAACTGTTGCAATCATTCATGAAGCTGCTTCGTTGTCATGGCGCTCTCTCGTCGCGTTGAGCTCTTTCCTGGTCATGCCTCCCAATCGGGATCCACCCTGTTTTCCCAGCCGCTAGCCAGTGATGAAACACTGATTGCTGAAGTGCACCGTTCCACGCGAGGTGAACTCTTCTGCCATCGCCATCAGACCGATCAGTTGTTGGTGATCAGCGGCAGCCTCGATCTGATTGTGCTGCAGGAGAAGCGCCTGCGACGCATTCATCTGCGTGAGGATGAACCCACTTGGGTGCGTGTGCCTCCCTGTATACCCCACGGTGCAATCAACCGGGGCTCCAGACCGGCCGTGGTTGTGAATGCTGTCTTGCGCCATGGCCCCAGTGATACGCGCGACTATCAACCTCGGCCAATACCCCGCGCCCTGGTGCAGGCCTGGAGTGATCTGCAGGCTGCATGACAAGGCATCGCAACGCTCAGCGTTTGCGCTGGATCTGAGGCCTCTGGTTCCCCCTGGTTTCTTGTCTTCAAGCGACTCGTTCTGTAGCTGTAGCGTCAATAACAAGACAACCCCCTTGGGTCATGATCTGGTCGCATTGACGACCTTGATCCCGAAGCTTTTCAAGAGTTCTTTGCTTTTTAGCCTCGATTGCCCGATTGTGAGCCTACGAATAGGCGTCGAGTTTAATGTTGATTATTCAGCACCGTGATGGGGCCAGTGGTCTGTGGGTTGATGGCGTGGTGCGACATTCCATGTGGAGTGCGCTCTTGCTGGCCCGTCGATCCTGCCGGAAGTCAGGTCACGACTACAGAGTGGTGGCGGCCCATAGTCGAGATGTTCTCGAGACAGCCCTGGCCTGCGAGTTGAACCCTTGCTGTTCGCTGGACAGCCAGTACAGGCGGCAACAGGATTACGGACTCATGCCCTGAAAGCGCCACAGTGTGACCCCAGTGCCACCACTATTCATCGGATCAATACCTGGTTGGCGTTGCGTCGATGGCGAGCACTGCGATCAAGATACCGTCGTCCACATCACGCTAAGGATCGTCTTCGTGTGTGGCCTCTCCTAGAGCCCATGAGTTGCTCCAATGGCTAGTGAATCAAGTTTCCAAATTCGCTGTGCATATTCCTTGATTGACCGGTCACTACTGAAGAAACCGCAATTCATCGTATTCATGACCGATGATGCTGACCAACCACTCTGATCCTGCCATGCTTCATCCACGCTGTTTTGAGCGCGGCTGTAGTCCATGGCATCAGCGATGACCTGAAAAGGATCATGTTGAAACAGGTTTGTCAGGAGTGGTTGAAACAGGTTGTGGTCGCCTTCGCTGAAATGACCTGAAGCGATTAAGTTCATGGCCTCCCGTAAGGCTGGATTCTTGTCAAGCCATGGCAGAGGGTGGTAGCCCTGCTGATACAGCTGGGCGACTTCTTCCGCTGTGTGCCCGAACAAAAAGAAGTTGGATTCTCCGACCCGCTCCCTGATCTCGACATTGGCTCCATCCAGCGTGCCAATGGTTAACGCGCCGTTGAGAGCCATCTTCATGTTTCCAGTTCCTGAAGCCTCCTTGCCAGCTGTTGAGATCTGCTCTGAAAGATCAACAGCTGGGTAGGTCAGCTGACCCAGGCTAACGCTGAAATTGGGAAGAAAAACGACTCGCAAGCGGCCTCGCATAGCTGAGTCCATGTTCACCATCTCGGCAATGCCCACAATTAATCGAATGATTAACTTCGCCATGGCATAGCCAGGTGCCGCCTTGCCTCCGAAGATCACTGTGCGCGGAGGGAGATCTTCGCCATTGCGAATTCTCAGGTAGCGCTGTACCACTTCAAGCGCCGCTAGATGTTGGCGCTTGTACTCGTGAATACGCTTGACCTGAACATCAAATAGAGAGGCGGGATCGAGCAGGACTCCAAGCTCTTGATGCACATGATCCGCCAATCGCTGTTTGGCGCGAGTGCGTACCTCTCTCCATCTCTCAAGAAAACCTTGATCTCCCAGAAGTGGCTCAAGTCTCTCGAGTTGATCAAGATCCTTCCGCCAGCCACGACCGATCGCATCATCAAGGAGCCCAGAGAGCATGGGATTGGCAACCGCCAACCAGCGCCGTGGTGTGACTCCGTTGGTGACATTGGTGAACCGCTCTGGCCACAGCTGTGCAAAGTCATTCAGCAGTTCATCTTTAAGAAGTTGGCTATGCAGTTCTGCTACGCCATTTGTGTGATGACAGCCAACAACAGCTAAGTGAGCCATGCGGACCCGGCGCTTGTTTCCCTCTTCAATCAATGAAAGCCTTGAAAGCAACTCTGGCTTGCCTGGATAGCGAATGCGCACCATTCGCAGTAAGCGTGTATTGATTTCGTAGATTATCTTCAGTTGGCGGGGAAGTAGTTCTTCAAAGAGCTCAATGCCCCAGGTCTCCAGCGCTTCTGGTAAGAGGGTGTGGTTGGTGTAGCTCAGGCTGGATGTTGTGATGGCCCAGGCCGTATCCCAATCCAGCTTTTCTTGATCGATGAGTAGCCGCATGAGCTCGGCTACTGCAATCGCAGGGTGCGTGTCGTTTAATTGGACTGCAAACTTCTTGTGAAACTCTCTAATGCTTATGCCTTGTTTCTTTAGGATCCTAATCATGTCTTGTAGTGAACAGGACACGAAGAAGATCTGTTGGCTCAGGCGTAAGCGTTTTCCCTCATCAAATTGATCATTTGGATAGAGAACCTTGCTCAGTGTTTCGCTTTGAGTCTTTGCGAGCACTGCTCGCGTGTAATCGCCAGCATTGAACGAAGCAAAATCAAAGGCTTCCGGCGCCATGGCTGACCAGAGCCGGAGGGTATTCGCCGTGCGGACCCCATACCCTGTGATAGGGGTGTCGTAGGCCACTCCCAATACGGTGGCCTGACCAATTTGAACGGGATAACACCACTCAGGTCGAATCACTTCCCAGGGATTGCCCTTTGCTAACCAGGCATCGGTGCTTTCCTGCTGCCCTTGGGGTGTGATGTGCTGTCGAAAGATTCCGAACTCATAGCGGATGCCATAGCCGATCGCAGGCAGCTCAAGGCTGGCCAACGATTCCTGGAAGCAGGCTGCAAGTCGGCCGAGCCCGCCGTTGCCCAGCCCTGGTTCCGGTTCGAGCCTGATCAGCTTTTCCAGGTCAAGACCCAGTTCAGTGCACGCCTTGGCTGCTTCCTCCCGTAGCCCGAGGTTGACAAGATTATTGTCCAGATGCGGGCCAAGCAGGTATTCGGCTGAGAGGTAGGCAGCAGTGCGCACACCCTGTGTGGTGTAGGCCTCTGCTGTTTCCACCCAGTTCTGAAGTAAGCGATCTCTCACGGCCAGTGATAAGGCCATGTAGTGATCGTGCTCGCTGGCCAGTGTTGGTGACTTGGCCTGGCTGTAGAACAGGTGTCGGCGTATCTGCTCTGCAAGAGAGCTCATGGAGCCTGCTTTATCAACGGTGATTTCGGCAGTCATCAGGTCAACGCCGTGAGTTGGTACCAGAAATGCTCACCTGCTTCATACAGATTGCAGACCCTCCAGCCTTGTCGCAATAAGTGACCCGTGAACTGCAGGGCCGGTCTGTGTTCCGAGAAGCTCCGCTGTTCAATGACACAGCTGATTGCGGTGGATTCTCCAAGGACCGAGTGAACCGCCACAACGTGGCCAGGCTGTGGCTCCTCAAAACTCCAGAATTGTTTGCAGGCCGCTTCTTGGTCTTGAAGTGTCATCAGTGGAAGTGCTGGCGTCATGACACTTCTTCAGTGGGATTCGTCCACTGCAATCGTTTGAGTGATCCTCAGGCTGTCTCCATGCACACCACTTCACATCAATTAACCTCATGGCCCGCATGGCCAGAAGTGCGACCTCCTTGGTCTTTTGGGCGGTTACAGGATCTGGTCTGCTCCTTTCTTTGCGCAGTCTCAACGATCCCTTGTTGAGCTCATCACTCCAGTCTGATCGTCGTTGGCCTTCCTCACGACAACCCTTCTGCTGCACCAGGCCACGTGCTGTGCTCAGCGTGCAGACGCCTGGTTCAACTCCCGTTTGAACAGGAAATACATCTGCTGCGGATCCCGATATTGACGCGGAAGGCAGCCATGCAGTGTTTCCAGGCGATTCCAGCAGACCGTGCGGCGGGCCTTGTTTTCGCTCACGCCGTCATTGACCAGCAGGCGCAGTGCTTTGCAATAGACGGGAAAGCTGGCTTCCAGTTCCCCGATGGTCAGTGTCGCTGTGTAGGTGGGTGCTGCCATGGGAGGGGCTGGGCAGAACGCTGTCGATTCCACAATGCTGCGTCAACCGTGCGCAAGCCCCCATCTGAGGACATCCGGTGCTGCGCGGATCGCTGCAGCCCTCCCATTTGGGGACAAACGCTGATACGGTGTTCGTGGCTACATTCTGGTTGCTCTTCGGCCGGCCATCCTCTGCGCTCTTTAGGCCAGGCATTGGCTTTAGCTTGGTGAATGGATACCTACTCGTTGCGTAATACCACCACCAAAATGGTGATCTTGCGTTGCATCGGGCCTGACTCCTTCTTCCGCGAGAAAGTCATGCTCCCCCTTGAGCTGTTCGTTTGGGACTGTCCAGCTGAGAGCCGCGTCGACTTATGGAGCTACGGCCTCAGTGGAACTGAACTTCTGGATTCTCTGGATGTCGCCGAGTTGGCTGCCGTTGGTTGTTCGATCCATCAACCATAAAGCCCCCGTATGGGGACTATTCAACCCAGAGGCACGCGCAGCAGAGTCAATGCAAGAAGCGCTGTACTCATGGCAACGTATAAGGTGACTCTGATCAACGCCAGTGAAGGCCTCAATCGAACGATTGAGTGCAGCGATGATCAGTCTGTGTTTGATGCCGCGGGTGATCAGGGTGTTGATCTACCTGTCTCTTGTCGTGCTGGCTCTTGTTCCTCTTGTGCAGGCAAGTTGATCAGTGGCAGCATCAACCAGGATGATCAGGCCTTTCTCGATGAAGACCAGATCGCAGCTGGATTTGTCTTGACCTGTGTTGCGATCCCGACATCCGACTGCACGATCGAGACACACGCCGAAGAAGCATTGTATTGATCGACTTCTCGCTTCCTTGAACATTCTGTGTTGCTATGGTCTCTTCAGAAACTTATGCCTTAACTTTTGGGGAGTTGGAGGCTAAGTACCCGCTCTATTGCAAGGCTATGCGTATCCTCATTCGCGCTGGCAAGGATGAAGCGCAGGTTCGGCGAACGCTCTGTTGGAGCAGATTGGCAATCCTTCATCACTCAATCCCGCAAAATTACCGCGATCCTCACTACCTTTACCTGATGCTCAGGCGACAAGTTCATGCCCCTTGCGATCCTGATTCCTATTGAGAACCAGGCAATCGATCTGATCGCTCCCTTGGAGTTTGATCGTTTTCCAATGTTCCTTGCCAATGGCAGTTGGATTACTCCACCTCTGCAAGGTGGCCTCCACTCTCTGACGAATTTGTTCTGAAGCGATCCCCTCACCCAGGCAGGATTGGCTGATGACACAGCCTCCATCCGATCTCACCCCGGACGATTGGCGCCGTATCGCAGATGCGCTCCGCTACCTCGGCCGTGATCTGCATCACCGTTCGTTCTCGGTTACAGCTGAGCGGCGGCAGTTGCTTTGGGCGGAGATGGATCAGTGCCTGTCGCTGGCCGATCGGCTTCAAGGGTTCGGTAGCAGCGCTCAAGACGAGCAGCTGTAGTGCGACACCCCCCCGGCGTTGAAGAATTCACGCGGCTTCAGCCGGTCGTAGCGGGCCGCCAGCTCCTCAGGCGGTTCTCCGTAGGGATTGCTGAATAACGTCTGCAGCTCCCGGATCCGGCTGAAGTCGCCGTCGGCGGCCTGCTCATAGGCCGGGGCGATCAGCCATTCGCGCCAGGTGATGGTGGGGTTCACCCTCCGCATCGCCATTGAGGTTTCCGCTGGCTCGCTGATCTGCTGGCGCCAGCGCTGCAGCCAGCTCAGCCAGCGCTGATCCAGATCTTCGGAGCTCGGCACATAGAAGCTGGCCTTGAGATCCTCCACGCTCTCGGGGATCGCGGAGAGCCGGCGGAAGAAGATGGCGTAATCGGCCCTGGAGCTCACCAGCAGCTGCAGCAGCTCCTGCATCAGATCCGCGTCATAGCGGGGGAGCCCGAGCTTGCTGGCCCACATCGTCTCCAGAGCCTGAGCCATCACCTCAGCAAAGCCGGCCTGGATGGCGTCGAGTTCCTCCAGTGCTGCGTTGTCGCCTTCCAGCAGAGGCCGCAGCGATTTCACGAACATCCCGTAATTCACCTCAGCGGCTGCCGGCTGGTTGAAGAAGCAGAAGTGCTCTCCGCCGCCGGTCCACGGCTGGAAGCGCGGATCAAACAGTTCGCAGAAGCCAAAGGGGCCGTAGTCGAGCGTGTAGCCGCCGGCGGCGCAGTTGTCGCTGTTGAAGTTGCCCTGGCAGTAGCCCACCCGCATCCAGTTCGCGATCAGCGCTGTGAGGCGCCAGCGGAACAGACGCGCCAACTCCAGCACCTGCGCCCCCAAGGGCAGGGCTGCATTGATCTCGGAGCGGTAGTTCCTCTCGATCAAATGCCTGGTGATCAGCTCCAGCTCCTGCAGGGCCCCGGGATGTGCTTTGCTGCGGGCCCGCCTGGCAAACAGCTCCAGCTGCCCCACCCGCAGAAACGACGGCGCCACCCGCGTGGTGATCGCCGCCGGGTTGTCGACCATCACATCGGGATCAAATGAGCGGGATCCCCTGCTGTACCAGGGCCGCCGCACCCCTTCGGCGCGCGACATGTAGAGGCTGAGCGAGCGGGATGTGGGAACCCCCAGAGCCTGCATCAGCTCCTGGGCCAGAAACTCCCGCACGCTCGAGCGCAGCACGGCGCGACCATCAGCGCCGCGGCAGTAGGGCGTGGGCCCGCCCCCTTTGAGCTGCAGTTCCCAGCGCTGCCCCTCAAACACTCCCTCGAAGATCGAGATGGCGCGGCCATCGCCATAGCCATTGCCCGTTCCGAAGGGGCACTGCTGGATGTATTCGGTGCCGTAGATCGAAAGGGCGTAGCCGGTGGCCCAGCCGTGGGGGCGCATCGCCCCAGTCGCTGCGCTGCTGTCACCGGAGAACAGGCGGCGGAAGCTGTCGTCGTGGGCCAGGGCCTCACTGAGGCCCAGCTCAGCGAACAGGCCTGCGCTGTGGGCCACGTATTCCGGGGCCGGCAGCCGCGTGGGCGTCACCGGCACGTAGTGCCCGGAGAACACCTGGCGCGGCCGGTGATCGAGACCATCGGCCGTGGCCTGGGGATCCGGGCGCAGCGACTCGAGCAGGGAGTAGTCGGCCCGCTGCGCAAACTCGGCGAAGGTGGTTGCCTGCACGGGCTCGGAACGGCCTCAACCCATCATCATCCGAAATCTGTGCAAGTACATGCGTACTTGCTTGGAGGATGGTTTGGCGGTTCGCCTGAAGTCCGTTTAGGCGTGGTCCTATCTGGACGATTCGGTGCTGCGCTCCAGCCGCAGCTGCAAGGTCTGTATGACCTGCCATTGGTTTCGTCATCACGCCGGGGTGAGCTGCATCCCTGCGCTCACCTGCCAGTTGCATCAGGGCCTGATCAGCCAGGGGGAGCACCTCACTCGTCGCTGCCAGGGTTGGACCGATGCCATGAGCCGCCAGTGCGGCTGGACTAGCGAAATGAGCTGAGAATCATTATCATTCCGGAGAAGATGCTTCGATTGGATGCAACCCGCTGCCCTGCTGGGGCTTGTTCTGGCTTCCGCTCCCGCTGCCCCCTCCGTGGTGGCGGTGGATGGCGTGCTCTGCGATTTCACCCGCACACTTGTGCAGGGGGCAGCGCGGGTGACCTGCCTGGTTCCCCCCGGGGCTGATCCCCACGGCCTGGCCCTGAAGGGCTCCGACCGCCAGGCCCTCGCCTCAGCCCGTTTGGTGCTGACCAACGGTTACAACCTCACCCCAGCGCTGAAGCGGATTCGCGTCAGTGCGCCTCTGGTGGCCGTGGCTGAGCGGGCAGTCCCCAGTCGGAGTAAGAGCCCTGATCCCCATGTTTGGCACAGCCCCAGCCAGGCCAGCGCCATGGTTGATGAGGCCGCCGAGGCCCTGCAGCCCGTGCTCGGCAGTGCCAATGCGGCGTCTCTCCAGAGACGGCGTAAATCGATGCAGGCGGTGCTCGGCAAGCTGGACAGCTGGAGTGCCCAGCAGATCCAGACCGTGCCCCAGCAGCAGAGGGTGCTCGTGACTCCGCACCGGGCCTTCTCCGCCTTCGCCGATCGCTACGGCATCCGCGAGCTTCCCGTGGTGGATTCCTTCACAACCGGCGGTCTGCTTCGACCCTCGAGCTTGGCGGCGATCTCCCAGGCGATTCGTGCCTCAGGTAGCAAAGCCGTCTTTGTGGAGGTGTTGCCTCCCTCCAAGACCCTGCGGCGGATCAGCGCGGTCAGCGGGGTGCCCCTGGCCAAATCTCCTCTCTATGCAGATGGTCTGGCGCCAGGCAAGACCTGGATTGAAACCGCCACCTCCAACGTCTGCACCTTCGTAACCGCCCAGGGCGGCCGCTGCGATCAGTCCTCCGCCAACGCCCTTCAGAAACAATGGGACGCCATCCAATGACTATGCGACGTTCAGTACTCCCCCTGGGCCTTCTGGCGGTCCTCTCTGCCCCCGGGGCGGCTCTGGCCCACTCCACTGCTGGCGGTGAGGAGTTGCTTCCCGGTGAGTTCCGCGTCCGGCCGGTGATCACCCTGGAGGGCCATGGTGGCCTGGAGAACAACCTCGAGGGGCACCCGCAGCACTACGCCATCGATGGTCTGTTCGGGGCGGTGTTCGAGTGGGGCCTGGAGCGGGGCGGCAGCTTCGCGATCGAAGCCCAGCTGGGCCCTGCCCTGGTCTGGGGTGAGGCGGAGCACTTCTACGGCAAAGTTCACCTCGACCACGCTGAAGACGACGACCACGCTGAAGACGACGACCACGCTGAAGACGACGACCACGCTGAAGACGACCACGGTCACGCCCATTCCGATGGGGTGCCTTACCGGCGCACCGATGTGAAGGGCTATCTACAGGCCCGTTACCAGCCGAATGATCGCTTCGAGATGTCATTCACCTGGTGGCCCTATTACGTCACCGGAGACCAGGGCGAAGACGTGATCGGCCTCAAGAACGAGATCGGCGTTAAGGCGATCTGGGCCCTCGGCGACGGCGATGTCAACTTCGCCCTTGGTGATGGCCTCGAGACCATTGCCGACGGGATCTTTCTCTCACTCGAGAACCGAACCGGCTGGGAAAGCAACAAGACCTATCTGGGCAACTACACCGACCCCTGGGTTGGCCTGGGCTTCAACATCGATCGGCTGAACATCACCCTCTCGGCCGGACCGCGGTTCTACAGCCCTGGCTCCTACGCCAACCTCCCTTTCCGCACCGACTGGGGCGGAGAACTGGAGCTCGAGTATCCGGTCTCCAAATCGGTGGTGCTGTTCGCCCACTACAAGCCGGTTTACAGCGGGCAATCAGGCGAGGGTTGGGGCGTTGGCTGGCAGCACCACATCGGTAGCGGGATCAGCTTCAGCTTCTGAACCCCCAAACCAACCAAGCTGACCGAAACGGGGGAGCGAGGCAATGCGTGTAAAGGCTGATTGCCCCGCTGTTGAGGCGGGGTGATGCTGAGTCCATCGAACCCAAGGGAGGCGCCAATCGATGGCTGATACCCCACCTGAGCAGAAGTAGAAGCACGCTGATCACTGGCCCCTGCTCCAACAGTCTTCACCGATGCGTTGGGCACGTCGTCAGTTCGGACACTGAATAGGGACGTCTGAACCGTCGACACTCCACTTGCACCGCCTCAGGTGCCCTCAGGAGACCCGAGCCCAACACCTGGAATGATTGGCCCCAGGCGCCATACCGGCAGCTTCGACCAACGATTGCCATTGGAATGTTGATTCACCCTTGACCCTCGGGCTCTGCTCGAGGGTTTTTGGTGTCTGCGCCTGGTGGAGCTCAGCCCTTTTGCTCTCCCGGCTCGGGGTTCACCAGCGCCAGGCGGCAGCCGGGATCAAGCCCTTGAGCACTCCCGAGTGCTTCTTCCTTGCTGTTCGCTTGCCGCAAAAAGCCCCCGACCAGGTCTTGGCTCTTGCTGGCCCCTTTGGCTGTGGGTTCTGGTCGAGATGCGCCAAGCACGATGACCGATCGCATCAAAGCACTCAAGTGCCTGAGTCTGGCTTCAGCAGCAGAAAGCCAGACTCAGGATGTTCATAGAAGTAATGGATCTTCGAGACCCTCGAGAGGATCAACTGTGCAGTTGTCGCATTCGACGCGTTTCCAATCGCCAGACAGATCACCTTGGGCGGCCAGCCCAGGCTCATGCTCATCGAAAGGAAGTCATCGTCCTTGGTGAGCAGCACCAATCCACTGGAGCGAGCCTCATCCCAGACGGCTTGATCATCAACCCCCGCGAGGCCAAGAAGGCGAAGATGAGTGGAGCCTGGGAAGGCCTCATTGAGCAATGGAAGGAGTCGCTCGGAAAGGTTTTCGTCCAGGAGCAGCTTGATGCTCAATTCGCTCCTGTGGAGACCATCAATGTGCGTTCACGTTCAGCCGCAAAGGCCATGCAAGCGAGCACATCCTCGTGGGTGAGCTGCGGGAAATCCTCGAGCAGCTCGGCTTCGCTGCAACCTGCAGCAAGGGTGCCGAGAACATCGCCAACGGTGAGCCGCGTTCCGCGCACGCACGGCTTGCCAAAGCGGATAGCCGGGTTGACTGTGATGCGATCGAGCAGATCCATCTCATCAGGTTAAAGCTGATTGAGAGGATTCGATCTGTAGCCCACCTCGCCCTGATCTGGAGCTTGCTGCAAGCCGTTGCGGGGATGTTGGCAACGTCTACGGGCTTCTCGGTGATCCATGCGCCAGAGCAGAGCCCCAAACCAACCAAGCTGATCGAAAAGGGAGAGCAAGGCAATGCGTGTAAAGGCTGATTGCCCCGCTGTTGAGGCGGGGTGATGCTGAGTCCATCGAACCCAAGGGAGGCGCCAATCGATGGCTGATACCCCACCTGAGCAGAAGTAGAAGCACGCTGATCACTGGCCCCTGCTCCAACAGTCTTCACCGATGCGTTGGGCACGTCGTCAGTTCGGACACTGACTAGGGACGTCTGAACCGTCGACACTCCACTTGCACCGCCTCAGGTGCCCTCAGGAGACCCGAGCCCAACACCTGGAATGATTGGCCCCAGGCGCCATACCGGCAGCTTCGAAAGATGACAGCTTCAAAACCCCTGGGCCCCTCGGCTCGGGGGTTTTGTTTTGGGCGGTGGGGCCTGCGGACCTTGATCACGATGGGAGCTTCTGAATCAGGTGAATGGCGAGGGCTCTGTGCGGTCGTTTTCAGCGGTGATTGAGCGTTGTTCGGAGACGGACCTGCTTGTTGGTTGTGTGCCGGGATTTCCTGGCGCCCATAGCCAGGCCGAGAGCCTGGATGAATTGCAGGTCAATCTCCAGGAGGTGATCGCCATGCTGCTGGAGGATGGCGAACCGCAACTGGACACTGATTTCGTTGGGCTTCAGCAGATCTGCGTCTCTGCCTGATCGTGGGATCCACGCCTGTCCTTAAGTCAGAAGACTTGGATTCGAGATGGTTCGTCAGCGCGGCTCTCACCAACAGTTCAAAGACCCCACCGGACGGTTCACAACGGTTCCCTTCCACAAAGGTCGAGACATTTATCCGCCGTTGTTGCGTCAGATCGCCAAAGACATCGGCATGACAGCGGACGAGTTCATCAGCTACCGCTGAGCGCACCCCCGGGCCTTGCAGGCGCCTAGATTCTGGAGAAAATCTAAAGCGTTCTGTGACTCTCTCTGTTTGGTGCGGTCTTTGACGGCCTCCCTGCTGCGGCCTAGTCGCCGCTTCGAGACCGTATCGCTGGAGCGCTACCCCACCAAGGCGGAGCTGCTCAGCTGCCTTCCTGCAGAGCTCACACGCTTTGATCCCCTCAAGGCCTGGGGAAGCCTGGGGATGTCCCTGGGTCTGTCCGTGCTGGCCTACGCCGTGGGGACACAGATCCCCCTGCACTGGGCCGCTTTGCCGCTCTGGATCCTCTACGGGGTCATCACCGGCACGGTGGCGATGGGCTGCTGGGTGATTGCCCATGAATGCGGTCACAACGCCTTCCATCCCAATCGGCGCATCGAGGGTTGCGTGGGCTTTGTGCTGCACAGCCTTCTGCTGGTTCCCTACTACTGCTGGGCCCGCAGTCACGCGGTGCACCATGCCCATTGCAACCACCTGGAGGGAGGCGAAACCCATGTGCCCCCGCGGATCTCGTCGCACACAGGGCAGATCACCGAAGATCTGAAGCGGAAGCTCGGCACCCGGCTTTTCGGGGTGGTCTCCCTGTTCAACCACCTGGTGCTGGGCTGGCCTCTGTATCTCTTCCTCGGGGCCACCGGCGGGGAGGACTACGGCAGGCCCAACTCCCATTTCTGGATGCAGGGCAACGTTCCCGCGCGCAAGCGTCCGCTGTTTCCCGAGTCGTTTCGGGGCCTGATGGTTCGCTCCAACCTCGGCCTGGTGGTGGTGCTGATCGCCCTGGGTTGCGCAGCCCTGCAGTTCTCCCTGCTGCGGGTTCTCTGCGTCTACGGCCTCCCCTATCTGATGGTGAATGCCTGGCTGATCATCTACACCTGGCTCCAGCACACCGACCTCAACATCCCCCACTACAGCTCTGAACACTGGTCGTGGGCGAAGGGAGCGCTGCAAACGGTGGATCGCCCCTACGGACCGCTGCTCAACCTGTTGCACCACGGCATCGGTTCCACCCACGTGTGCCATCACGTGAATTCCGCCATTCCCCACTACAACGCCTGGCGGGGCAACGCTCTGCTGCGACAGCGCTACCCCGAGCTGGTGCGCTTTGATCCCACGCCGATTCACAAGGCCCTCTGGCGCATCGCGACCCGTTGTGGTGCTGTGCGCCAGAACCCGAGCGATGGAGCCTTCTATTACTGAGCCCCGCGCAGAGGGAAGCGTTGTTCTCCTGACGCCCTGACGTCGCTACCTCTGAGGTGAACCTCAGGGATCGTTCAGGCGATGCAGGTCACGGTTTGGCAGGCCCCGGGGCCCAAGGCGGCCCTGCAGCGGGCCTCGGCGCAGTTGCCCGAGCCCGGCCTCGATGAAGTGGTGATCGAGGTCGAGCACTGCGGCCTCTGCCACAGCGATCTCTCGATGATCGACAACGCCTGGGGGATGAGTCGTTACCCGTTGGTGCCCGGCCACGAAGCGGTGGGTCGGGTGGTGGCGGTTGGCTCTGATGTCGATTCGGCCTTGATCGGTCAGCGCAGGGGGGTGGGCTGGATCAGCGGGAGTTGCCGCCACTGCCCGCTGTGCCTGGGGGGCACAGGCAACCTCTGCGCGTCTCTGGAGGCCACGATCGTCGGCCGTCGGGGCGGGTTCGCCAGCCACGTGCTGGCCCATCAGGATTGGGCGATTCCCCTGCCGCAGGGGCTGGATCCCGCCGCCGCGGGGCCGTTGTTCTGCGGGGGGATCACGGTGTTTTCCCCATTGATCGATGAGGGGATTTCGCCCACCGCCCGGGTTGCAGTGGTGGGCATCGGTGGCCTGGGGCATCTGGCCCTGCAGTTCTGCCGCGCCTGGGGCTGCGAGGTCACCGCCATCACCACCAACCTCTCGAAGGCGGAAGAGGCCCGTGGTTTCGGGGCCCATGCGGTGCTTGGGCTCGATCAACTCGCTCAGCACTCCGGCCACTTCGACTTGATCATCAACACGGTCAATCACAGCCTCGACTGGCCCGTGGTGCTGGGGGCGTTGGCTCCCTTGGGCCGCCTGCATCAGTTGGGTGCGGTGTTGGAGCCCCTCAGCATCCCGGCGTTTGCCTTGATCGCAACGCGCCGCTCCGTCACGGGTAGCCCCACCTCATCGCCCGCCAGCCTGCTGAAGATGGTGGAGCTCTGCAGCCGCCACCAGATCGTTCCGCAGGTGGAGCATCTGCCGATGGATCGCATCAATGAGGCGATCGATCGCCTACGGCGCGGAGATGTGCGCTATCGCTTTGTTCTGGATGCACCGGCATGAACGATGGGTAGCACTGCGAAGGGCGCTAAGCCCCCGTCGGGAGGTCCTGCTCCCAGAGGCCCATCCGGATCAGCCAATCGTTCGACTGATCGCGCTCCCAGCCGTGATCGCGCTCGAGCACATCGGCGATCGACACCATCAGATCGAACAGCTCTCCTTCAAAGCCGTCGCCGGCAGTGGCCAGGCGTTGGATGTCATGGGCGAGTTGCAGGAGCTCCAGTTCCGCCATCCAGTCGCCCTGCTCGAAGGCGGTTCGGCTGGAGACGTGGTGCACGACTGGGATCAGCCCAGACAGCAGGCGGGTGAGATCTTGGAATCGCAAGGGTCTTGGATCAAAGGCCCCATAGGGTTCCGAGGGAGAGGGGCCTCTGTCCGCAGGCCTGCCGGCAATCGAGCCATTCCTCCACGTTGATGCCGAGGCGCATGGCGATCTCCTCATCGCTGAGATCGAGCTCCAGCCAACGCCTCGCCTTGATCCAGAGCTCCCGGTAGCGGTGGCTGATGCGCAGGGCAAAACCCGTGTCGCGCAGGTGATGCAGCAGCTCACCCTTCACCTTGCTCACCAGGTAGCTGGAGGGCCGGAAACCTTTGGAGGGATCGAACTGGGCCGCTCCCTTGCACAGGCCTTCGTAGGCGGGGCCGAGCAGATCCTCGATGGGCATCGACCAGCGGCGGGCGTAGCGGTGGGCCTGCTGCCGTGCCAGGCCGAGATGCTCGGCGGCGAAGCGGCGTTGTTCGGGGCTGAGGCGTTGGGGCGCTTTGGTGGACATCGAACGGTCACAGGTGCGGGAGGCTACCGGGGGCGCCCTTTCCTTCAGAAAGGCCAAAGAACGGAGCCCCCGCAGGGCATCACAGCGCTGGGAAACGGGCTCTGCTCCCACAGCTGTGCGGATCTGGGCCACAGCTGTGGGCGGTGCCTGTCGCGTTGCCCCAGGCAGAACTAACGCAGATGCTCAGTGCAGTCATGCCCACCCAAGTTCTGCTCACCTCCCACCACCCACAGGCGATGGAGAACGCCTGTGATCGCGGCTTCTGGATGCCTGTGCCGATCCCGATGGAGCGGTTGCAGACCCTGCTTTATCTGGTGTCGATCAGCGAAAACGACACGGCGATTCGTGCCCTGGCGGAGATCACCAGCTTTGAGCCCTGGCGCAGTCAGGCAGGCCAGGAGCTCTGGCTGCCCTTCCTGGGCCGTTTGTTGCCGTTGCCGCGTCCAGTGCCCCTGGGCGATCGCCATCGGCTGGCGGAATGGCTCCCCCAACGGAGTGAACAAACGCTTCTTCTCGATCTGCTCCCTGTACTGGAGGCCGAGCAGCTCAGTGATCTCGCATGCGGCAGGCCAGGTCGCGGGAGCGCACGAGGCCCTGGGCGAGGCCCCAGGCGATCAGGCCGCGCTGTCCGCGCACACCAACCTTGCGGTAGAGCTCACTGAGCTGACGCCGAATCGTGTCGCTGCGGCGCTGCTCCAACGCCGCAATCTCACGGCTGTTGAAGCCCCTGGCGAGCAGCTCCAGCAGGCGCTGTTCGCTGACCTGCAGCCCCGGGGCTCTGACCGGTTGCTGGCGCAGCCGCTCCCCCAACAGCGGGTCGATCGATTGCAGACCCCTCAGCAGCATCAACACCGCCTGCAGCAGGCGCCCGCCTCCGCAGTTCTGACGGCAGCAGAGGCCATCAGCCCCGCTGCTCCAGAGCTGCTTGAGGCGCTCCTGGGGGATCGAGGCATCGAGGCACACCAGCACCTTGGCCGGTTGCAGGCGGCTGATCAGCTCAAGGGCTCCTCCGTCGGGGAGTTCGTCATCGCAGATCACCAGCAAATGCTCCGCCTTCGGTAGTGGAAGGGCCAGCAACTCCGCCAGGGAGCGAGCGGCGAAATGACATCCCTCCAACAGCACTGAGGCGGAGGCAATCAGGCGCTCATCGCCGGAGCACACTGCAATGCTCCAATCCCTCTGCAGATCCGAGATGGCTTTCTGCAGAGCCTTGACCTGGCTGCGGATCTCAGTGGGATGCACGGCCCTGATCTTGCCGTCACTGCTGTAGCTCGATTCGCCACAAACCCACCCGTTGTTTTGTTTTCAATCGGAAAGGGTTCAGATCAGAGCGCAGGTCATCGTGCTGTTCCACTGCATGAGCAGTCTCTGCAATCCTTCAGCGCTCAAGGGAAGGCGTGGGCTGCTGAGTTGCCGGGCTAACCACTGCATGGAGGGCGTGGATCCTTGCTCCTGCCTGCAGGTCTCCCAGAGTTTCTGTGCCCTGAGCACGAGCTCCGCCTTGTCTGCTGGGAAGTGAATCGTGCGCCGGCAGCGCTGCTCAAACTGATGCAATCCGCGCCGGATCCAGAAGCTGGCGTAGGTGGAGAAGCGGTATCCCTTGGCTGGATCGAATTTCTCTGCCGCTCGCACCAGATTGAGGGCTCCCTCTTGCAGGGCGTCAGCGGTGCTGCTCTCCTCGGCGCTCAGATTGGGGTGATAGGTCCGCCAGATGTAGCCCACCAGAGACAGGTTGTGCCGCACCAGGCGATCGCGGGCCCGCAGACCGCGGCGGCGTAGAGCCTTGGGTGCTTGATCCGGTCCCTGGGGGTGACGCTGCCAGCTCTGAATCACCCGGGCCAGCTCGAGCACGGTGCGCTCCGCCAGGGGGGTATGCAGGCGGCTCGCCTGCAGCCATTGGCCCACCGCTCGATCCATCGAGGCTCCAATCCGCTGCCTGGAGTGTTCCCCGGTTTCAGGCCAGGCAGCCCATGCCGCGGCGGTGAATCTCACGGGCGTAGTCGGTCCAGGTGCCCTGCCCCCAGTAGCGAAAGCAGCTGGTTTCCAGCAACAACAGATGCAGCAACGCCTCCTGGTAATTGGGGTCGCTGGTCGGGGCTGTGGGGTAGCGCTGGTGGAAAGCGGCGCTGAGCTCCTGCATCGGCTCCAGAACGCTCTCGTAGCCGTTCACCCAGCTCAGGTCGTTGGTCCAGGAGGCCCCATCGATCGAGAAGCCTGGATCCGAGACCTTCAGGGCTGCAATCGCCTGCTCCAGTTGTTCTGTCGACCAGCGCTCTCCCAGCTGAGCGCTGAGCCGGTGCTGCCCCACGGCCTGAAGAGCGGGGAACTGCTCTGCACTGATTCCTTGGGTCTCCAGAAGCTCGAGGAACTCGCTGCCATTGATGGCGGCGGTGCCGTGATCGCCGGCGCAGCGCTGGTGGGCCTGAATGAAGGCCTGGGGGAATTCATTCATCATCACGCCCCCGTTTTCGCCATCGGCGATCTGGGAGACCAACGACGGCAGCGTGATGTCTCCCAGGGGGAGCCGATCGCGGCTGATCGCCTCGTAATAGGGCTGCATCTGACCCACCAGCTTGGTGTCAGAGCCCTGGGTCTTGATCAGGGCGGTGATCGCTCGGGTCTCGCCCTGGCCATTGCGGGCGATCAGGCGATTGGGCAGATACTTCTGCGCCTCTGAGAGGGGTTCGCCGCTCAGTGTTTCCACGCTGTGCTCCTGCAGCAGCACCCAGCGGTAGCCCGCCTGCTGCAGGGCATCGATCAGGGCGAAGAGGGTCTCGGGGTGGTTCGGCAGAGCCATCTCCGGCAGGGAGAACCCCCGCACCCGCTGCAGGGCCTCGATCCCGAAGGCATCAGCGAACTGGTGCTGCCAGGCCTCGATCTGCAGCCTCAGATCGGGGATTGGAGTGGAAGGGGCCACCGCATGGCTCCAAAAGGTGCCCAGCCACTCCACGTGCTGCTGCATCTGCGGATCACGGGCCAGATGGCGCCAGGCTTCGGTGATGTCGGAGCGCCCCATCTGCTCGGCTCCCCAGAGCAGGTTGCCCGAGACATCGAGCATGATCCGCGGGCTGCAGCCCTGCTCGATCAACTGGGGGATCAGATCGCTCAGGCGCCGGTAGCACTGGGCGAAGGGTTCGGCGTTGTGGTTGTCTCCTTCCCCCTGGTGCTCAAACATGTATTGGAGGTGGGAGATCAGTTCGCCGCCTGGGCCCGCCGGGATCGTGGGTTGGTGCATGTGCAACGCACAGGCGAAGGCGGAGCGCAGCTGATCGAGCTTCAGGGGGGAGTGCTCGAGCCAGTAGCGGCCCCCTTCCGCCATTGCCGCCTGGATGTCAGCTTCGCGACCGCTGATGACAGCTGCGCTGGTGTCGGCCATGGGGGGATGCGCTCCACCGGTGTTTGCGTTCAGTTCGTGAGGCAGAGCCGCAGGATCACTCCCAATCCCATCGGCGAGGCAGTGGATCTCTCCATCCTGGGCCCGATAGCCTCAACGCGCTTGCGATGTTCCGTTGCTGGCCCCGAGGGGGCTGACGACAGCGCGGCCTGGATTCAGCATGGAAACAGGAGTTGCTGGGCTATGGACGACGCACTGCAGGCACTGGTGGCGGATCTCGGTAGCGGCAATGTGCTCGATGCCGAGATGCTGGAGGGCTGCACGGTGGAGCCCCACGAACTCGACGAGATGGATGAACACCAGGCCGCGATCGTGGCCGCCCATGTGTTCGAGCAGCTGTTTGATCACGAGGTCTCCCAGCAGTTCGGGGAGAGTGCGGATCCCGACGAGGGCAGCTGGAGCGGCACGGTGGATGGCTTCCTGTTTGTGATCGAGCGCGACGCCTCTGGGGATCTGGTGCTCGACTTCAGCCCCGCCGGGCAATAAAAAACCCGCCGTGGCTTCTCGGCGGGTCGGTTGGTTGATGCCTCAAGACAACCGGGCCGCGATCGACGTTGCAATCAGCATCTCTACTCACGACGCACTGCTTCCCCTACCCCTCGGCTCATGAGCGATTCACCTCAGACAGAACCCACCTGGACGGAGGTGTGTCCTCACTTCGGTGGTCCCCATTGCAATCCAGCCTGTGCCGCCCGGCTGCGGGCCGCCTGGGCCAGCTACGACAGGAGCATTCCGGATGTGGATGTGTTCTGTCCGGTGCATGCGGAGCTGATCTGCGCGGCGCCCGAGCCCCCGAGGGATCGCTACGAGGTGATGCACAGCGAGCCCGATCAGGGCAGTCACATCTCGTCAGATCCTGATCAGAGCTGAGTCATCCTTTTGCAGCAGGGCTGAATTTGGCTGAAGACAGGCCCGGAAGCGAAGCGATCCGCTCTCCGGCCTCTTCACACCGCCCTGAATCCTCATGGCATTTCATCCCTCCCGCGGTCGCCGGCTGACCCTTGCCGCCCTTGCTGCAACCGCCGCGTTGATGCCCCAACTGGCCTCTGCGCATCCTCGCGAGTTCCTTCAGACCAACAGCTGGGATTCTGTGGTTCAGGACTACCCGGCCCCTCCGATCAGGCAACCCCGGCGTTGGAGAGCCAACCGCGACTACGCCTATGGCAGCGATCAGGTCTATCGCGAGGCACCTCTCACGGCCGAGCAGGTGGCTCAGCGCTGCAACATCGGTCGCCTGCTCGGGGGCCTGGGCGGTGGCGCTGCGGCCTATGCGATGTCCCGCGATGACGGACGGGCCTGGGCGATTCCCCTCGGCGCGCTACTGGGTTCACAGATGGGCTGCAGCACTGCCTCGGGTCGCGGTCCCCTGCCATGGTGAACAGCTGATCCTTCCCTGACGTCTGATGGGGCGACTTCGCCATGGGGTGCGCCGGCTGGTGCTGGGCGGGGCGTCCCTGTTGCGGGAAGCCCGAGCCGGGGTGGGGGATGCGGTGAGCGAACTCTCCAGCACTGGCTCGATCGAGAGGGATCTGCAGGAGGCGCGTCGCCATGGGCGCTGGCTCACGGAGGAGGAGCAGGCCCAGGCCCTCCTGCTGCGGCGTCGCCAGCGCAAGAGGCGCATGCTGCTGCGGCTGCTTCTGGTGATCTCTGTGCTGCTGCCACCGTTGTGGCTCAGCCTGCCGATCTGGATCGGCCTGCTCTGGTTCCCGAAGACCACTCGGCGTTTGCTGATCGCTGGCCTGGTGGTGGCGGTGGCTGGAGCTGGGGTTGGCCTGCTGATCCTGCTTTGGCTGCTGATCCGTTGAGGCCTTCAGATTTTCAGCGCTCCGCTGGTTGCATCGAGGCGGTGTGGGCGCAGGCCTTGCTCATCTCCTGCAGGTAGTCGTTCACGCTCAGGCGGGCGATCACCCGGGCTTCCGCTTCACGGTGCCAGCGCTCGGGTTGCGAGAGCTGGCGCAGTTCCAAGCGCTCTTCCCGGCTGAGGCGGCGCTGAACCACCGCAGGCTCGAGCCATTGGCGATCCCTCAGGCAGAGGCTCTGCACGAGATGCCAGCCCTCATGCCGCAGGGTGTTGCTGCGATCGCCGCGATCACAGACCACAACCCGTTTGCTCCCCCGCACATAGAGGCCGTAGAGATCGCGCTCCCGGCAGCGGGGATGATCCCCGCTGACCGCGACCCCCCGCTGGCTGAAGGCGGCCACCAGTTCATTCCAGGCCCCCTGATTCGTGTGCTCCAGCACTGGCCGGAAGAAAGGAATCGGGATCACGAAGGCCAGGGTCAGAACGGTTGGCAACATCACGTCCAGCGAGGCTTCTGATCAGGCTTTCTTCAGAACCCGGATCACCACAAGAAGGATCACGGCTCCGAGGGTGGCCACCAGGATCGATCCCAGCAGACCGCCGCCCAGCAGGCCTCCCCCAAAGATCAATCCACCGACCAACGCGCCGAGGATCCCGACCACCAGGTCACCGATCAGGCCAAAACCGCCTCCTTTCACGAGCACTCCCGCGAGCCAGCCGGCCACGACGCCGACCACCAGAAACCAGATCACGCCCATGGAATCGTTGCCTTCTGAACGAACATTAGAAATGGCGTTTTTAACTGTCAGCCAACGGCAGTGTTTTTCGGAATGCTCGCCAACATGGAGGCGCCCGTGATCGTTTCTGATGCGCCCTCCGGCCTCCCTGTTTCTGTTGGGGTTTGCACTGCTGCTGACGGGCTGCGGCGGTAGCAAGACCACCACCAAGCCGGCCTCCGCTCTCTCCGGTCCGATCCGGATTGCGCTCGATCTAACGGATCCGGCCAGGAGCCGGGCCGTGCTTCCTCTGGGCAAGGAGGCCAAGGCGTTCCAGGTCGGCTACGGACGTTATGGCGTCACCTGCCCCGGATCCCGCTTTGAGGAGGGCTACACCCCGCTGGGCCGCTTCCGGGTGAACGCGATTCTCAGCAAGGATCAGTTTGTGATGGATCCGAAGCTGATCGCTCTATCGGGCAAGAGTCAGGCGGAGCTCAAGACCTCTCTGTTCCAGTCGATGAATGCGATCGACTTCAGCGGTGATGGAGAAGTCGGGGAATACGGCATCGGCTACATCAGCCTGGCTCCGATGGACAGTGTCAAACAGCCGTTTACCTTCAACACCTACGACGGCAAATTTCGCTGGTACAGCTTCGCGATCCACGGGAGCAACAACGACAAACGGATCGGGCAAAAGGTCACCGGCGGTTGCGTGAACGTGGCTGAACCTGCCCTGAAGACCCTGCTGAGCAACGTGAAACTCGGCGATGAAGTGGTGATCACCGCCAACGGACCCTGCACCCCCTAAGGCTCAGCTTGTGCAGGTTTTCAGTTTTTGAGAAGGTCTTGAATTGCTGCAATGACATCTGGGAGAGACTGCTCACAGATCACGAGCACTTGCTCAATGTCTAAATCAAAATATTGATGAGCGATGACATCCCTAAAGCCCATGGCGCCCTTCCAGTCAACGTGGGGGTACCGATCTTCAAGGAGGCCTGGATAGAGACGTTCTAAGCGTTTAAGAGATTCTCCGGCAGCGAGGAACTGCATACAGATCACATCAACTGCATCCTGCCCCTCTTCTTCATCCAGTAGCTCGGGATTGGCAATAAGCGGTATAGATTTACGACGCGCGCGCTGCAGTGCTCCCAGGAGACTGAGTAGGGCGTCTCTCGGCACAGTGGTCACGCTCTAAGACCTTCCTGTTCGATGCGCTGGCGCAATGCTGGTGACATGCGCTCCCGGACGCGGACTAGGTCAACCGGACGCTGCAGCAGGTCCTCGAGCTCCTTCTTGAGGTGGACTAGCGCGTAGGGAGTGAGCGGATCGATCTGAACCCACACATCAAGATCGCTATCGGCCCGACCATGGCCTCGAGCAACGGAACCGAACAGGCCAAGTTCGATGACGTGGAAGCGGCGACTCCAGTCAGGCTTGTGCAGCCTGAGTTGGTTGAGTACCGCGGTTGCTTGCGGTGGGGAGTTGGATTCAGAAACCGCCATTCCCCCATTCTGTTACCAGTTTTGGAGCTTCGCTGTCTTTGCTGTCTGCAGGAAGGCCTGAAGACGCTCCCGGTCCTTAAACCCATCAGCCCCCTTCACTCCGCTATTCACATCGACGCCAAAGGGCTGAACCCGCGCAATCGCCTTGCTCACATTGCCGGCCGTGAGGCCACCCGCCAGCCAGAGCGGGTGTGACGTGGCCTTCACCAGTTGCGCCGAGTCGCTCCAATCGTGGGTGAGACCTGTTCCACCCACCTGCCCCGTGGCGGGATTGCAGCTGTCGCAGACAAAGCCATCCACCAGATCTTCGTAGGCCTGGAGGGTCTCCATCGCGTTGCCATTGCTGCCATGCACAGCCTTGTGCAGCAGCAGGTCCGGGCAGGCCTGTCGGATCTGCTGCACGGCTGAGATCGCCATGGGGCTGTGAATCTGCAGGGCCCTGGGCTGCACCTGATCGATCAGCTCCAGCAGGGCGCCGGGATCCTCCAGATGGCTCACGAGCACACCGCACACCGAATCCGGCAGGGCTTCGACAATCTCTCTGGCGAGATCGGCATCAATGAAGTCTCCGCTCGGGTGCCGTTGACCCACCAGAACACCGATGGCATCGGCGCCCAGCTCTGCGGCCAGCTCAGCATCCTCCAGTCTGCGCACTCCGCAGATCTTCACGCGCACAGCCCGATCACCCATGGCACGATGCGGTTCTCTGCTCCAGTTTCACTGTGCCTCTGATCAACGTGCGCACCTCGTTGAAGTCGGTGGAGAACGCCGAGGCTCTGCTCAAGGAGCTGTCTGCAGCCCTCGCCCAACAAACCGGGAAGCCGGAGGCCTACGTGATGACCCTGCTGGAGAGCGGGGTCCCCATGACTTTCGCAGGCAGCAGTGATCCCTGCGCCTACGTGGAGATCAAATCGATTGGAGCCCTCAAACCTCCGGCAATGACGGAGGCCTTCTGCGAACTGATCACGGCGCGCACCGGGATCCCCTCCAATCGCATCTATGTGGCCTTTGAGGATGTGAAGGCCAGTAGCTGGGGCTGGAATGGACGCACCTTCGGCTGACGGCCCCTTTCAGATCAACGGGCGCTGCATCGACTGCGGCACCTGCTGGCAGTTCGATCCGCAGCACTTCGCTCCGGGCCCCTCAAGGGCCCTTGTGCAGCATCAGCCCTGTGGACGGCTTGAAACCGAGCGCGCCCTCCTGGCTATGCAGGCCTGCCCTGTGGCGGCGATTGAAGCTACGCCTGATTTGCGGCAGCTCACGCCTGTGGATGGCTTCCCCGATCTGGTGTGCGAGCACCCCGCCGCTCAGGTGCTCTATTGCGGCTGGGCCTCCAAACGCAGCTTCGGGGCCTGCAGCTGGTTAGTGGTGCGCCCGGATGGCAACGTGCTCATCGACGTTCCGCGCTGGAGTGCCCCGCTGGCACGTCGCATCAAGGCGCTGGGTGGTCTTGCGGCGATTGTTCTCACCCACCGCGATGACGTGTCCGATCACGCCAAATGGGCCCAGGCCTTTGGCTGTGAGCGTTGGATTCACTCTGCCGACGCTGATGCTGCACCGGAGGCGGAACGGCTCATCGACGGAGACGATGCCATGCGGATCGGCTCCGATCTCACGCTGATCCCCACTCCGGGTCACACGGCGGGATCTCTGTGCGTTCAGCTCGGTCAGAGCCGCTCAGTGCTCTTCAGTGGGGATCACCTCTGGTGGAACAGCGAACAGCAGGTGGTCGTGGCGTCACGCACCTATTGCTGGTGGAACTTCCCGGAGCAGATCCGCTCGGTGCGCAAACTTCTGGATCTCGATGTGGCCTGGTTGCTTCCAGGCCATGGGCATCGCCACCACTTTGAGCCAGGGGAGTGGCGCAGGGCCATCGATCAGACCCTGGCCTGGATCAGCTGATCCGATCAGCCCCTTGGTTTATTGGGTAGGCCCCCATTGCAGAAGTTGGTGGCGAGAGCGGGTCGCTCAGCCTCTGGAATGCTGGGGCTGTTGCGCTTCAGCCAGGCCATCCCGGCGTTGTAGCACTTGTTCCAGCGGGACGACTCCCCGGCGATCGGGCCGAGGGATAACGCGATCGACACGGAGCTGGCGGTGGCAATCAGCCCAAGCACCGGAAAGAGGTGCGCATTGATCATGTCCCTGGCTTTCATAGTCGTCTCGGGGCTGACGGAGCGATCGCATCCTGCTGGATTCGCGCTCTGCGGTCATCCCCCGGCGCTCAGTTCAGGCCCTCGCGCACCTTCTTTACCGCTAGCCCGGCTTCAGCGGCCGTCACGCCAGCAAGGGCCAGCAATCCGATCAACCCCACCAGCTGGTTCTGGGCTTCCGCTGCAGCATCGGCCTTCTGAGCGAGCACTGCTCCCGCCACAAACCAGGAGGTGGCCAGCAGGGAGGTGATCCAATAGGCCTTCCAGCGGCGTTGGTAGAGGTACCCCGCCCCCAGGCCTGGCACCACGTTCAAGAGCACCGCCACCCAGCCGGCGGAGGCGGCCAGGATCTGTTCGCGGGTTGGCATCGGCTTGGGAGCAGCGGCCGTGACCCTAGGCAGTTCAGCCCGGTAACCATTGCAGGGCGACCTTGCGCTGACGCGGCCCGTCGAGTTCCACCACGATCACGTCTTGGTATTGCCCAAGAACCAGGGCCCCTGCCTGGACGGCCACCGTCACTTGGTTTCCCAGTAACAGCGCCTGCAGGTGGGCATGGGCGTTCCGCGGTTCATCGGCGGGGATGTTGGGGCGGAGGTCGAGGTCGTTGTGTTTCCACGCTCGATCGGCAGGGGCGACCTCTGAGAGCCATGCCTCGAGATCCCGAATCAAGCGCGTCTCCATCTCGTTGATGATCACGGCTGTGGTGGTGTGCTGCCCACTGATCAGAACCGCCCCGTTTTGCCCGCCCCGCTCCGCGATGAAGGTCTGCACTGTCTCAGTGATCGGGATGCACTGAAAGGGATGTTGTGTGGTGAGCTCCACTCGTTCAAACGACATGGCCAGGGCCGATGGCTACGGTCAGCATGAGTCCTGCAGGAGCCATGGAGCGTTGGCGGTCATGCCCGGCCCTGGCGGAGAAAGAGGACGGCTTCCTCTCTGTTGTTGCCGACTACCTGGTTGATCTTGAGGCCCTCGATCCTCAGCAGCGCCAGTGTTTGGCTCTGTTCAAGGCGGCCGAGTTGATCAATGCCTTGATCCAGCTGCGGGAGCGCCGGGAGGCGGAAGATCGCGTAGGCCCGGAGCTGGCCCAGCGTTCTTTTTAGTTGGTGCGGGCCGTGATCCGCAACCGCACACTCCCCTATGCCGGAAGCCAGAGCCACTGCCTGAGGGATCCGCAACTGACGGCCTTGATCGATGAAGGTTGTCGCCTGTTCCATCTCGGCAAATCCGACAAAGACCTCTACCAACGCGCCCTGGCACTCTCTGCCGCCCAGTGCATTGCCTTGCAGGATGAACTGGGTCCTGCACTGGACCAGTACCTCCAGGGCTGTCGGTTGGCGCTGCCTGCGTCACTGCTGGCCTCGGTGCGCAGCAGCTTCATCGACGCCTACCGCGTCTAGAGCCGTATCCACCAGCCGCTTCCCGGGCCATCCACCAGCCAACGGGGCAGGAAGTTCTGAGCGGAGTAGCGCAGCCCCGCACCCTGGCTTCGGTTGAGGTAGCCCCCTCCCACCAGATTCGCTTCTCCGTTGGGGTCATGCATCAGCAGCGCCCTCGAGCTGGAATCCCAGCCGATCAACAGGCTCCAGTGGCCTCCTCCAGCTGGGGCGGAAACGGGGCCGTGATGCAACCAGCCCACCGGGCAGGGAATTCCGCTCTCCAACTGATCGATCAGATCGTTGAGGCTGCCATCGGTTTGAAAGCGGGCCTCGATGCCGAGGCTGCGCAGCGCAGACACCTGGGCGGCGGGATCTGTGGTGTCGCCATAGCGCTGCACCACGGCGAGATAGCGATCGTCGATCTGCCCGGATCCGCGCAGCGCATCCGGTTTGAGGTAGGCCGCGGCCATGGCGCAGCTGGAGCTGAAACACATCCGAGTGCCCTGGCCCGTGGCGCTGTCGTTCTGGCTCAGGTAAGGAACAGCAAGCTGAGTAAGCATCGGCATCCGTTCGCGCTAACCCTGGAGGGTTCCGGGAGGCGGTGCTGATCGATTCAGTTCCGGATCCTGTTCCCTGGTTGACTCCGCGTTTTGGCCATGAGCCCGATCTTTCCGTGCAAGGGCTGCGGAACGTTCATTGAGCGCTCGACCCAGCACTACCGGCGGGTGAAGGGCCAGGTGCTCTGCTCCACCTGCTCGGATGCCAGACGGGAGGCTGAGGCCCGCACCCTGCGGCGCAGGCACCCGCTTCGGCGCCTTCTGTTCCGGATCCGGAGCTTCTGGTCTTAAGTGCTGTTGTGGCTTTGCCGTGCCGGCTCGGAACCCTGAGGCGTTGTCTGTGTTCAACGCGATGGACTCTCGCCGTCTGGTGGTCTGGATCTCAACCGGGATCCTGGCCTTTCAAGGCCTCACCCTCTCCTTTGATCTGCTGAACTGCACCGCCTTCAGCTGGATTCATCTGCAGCAGGAGGGCCCCCATTCCAGCCATGACCCCAGCTTCTGCATCCGCCCCCAGGGCCGCATTGATGAGGCGGTCAATCAGGGCCTGAGCATCCTGGCCGGCCTGGCTCTGGGCAGGTCGGTGATTGGAGGGGAGCACCCGGAGCCCTGACTGTGCTCTGGCTCACCCGCCCGGGTTGTTCAGGACGCACACCCAACCGGTGTTACGAGGCTTTACAATCAGTTCACGTTTCTTCAAGAACGCAGATCCATGGCTGACTCCAACTCCCGCTTCGGCTTCGTCAACTTCGCTGAAACCTGGAATGGCCGCCTGGCCATGATGGGCTTCGTGATCGGTCTGGCCACCGAGCTGCTGACCGGACAGGGCATCCTCGGCCAAATCGGTCTGGGCTGAACCCTCAGCTGATCGGCCTCGCCGATCAAAAGCCCCCCGGAGCACTGCTCCGGGGGGCTTTTTGCTGCCCACCGCTGCTGCGATCAGCTCGCGGGCTGCCAATCGGTGGCCGGGGGTTCTTTCTCGCTGTCTTTGAGGGAGGGGAACAGATCCCGGATTGCACTGCAGAGGCGGCTGCGGGCTTCCAGCCGGAAGGCTTCGGCCGCATCCGCTGAGAGCACGGCATAGCCGTTGTCGCTGTTGCCTTCGCCCCGCAGGGGCTTCCAGCTGGTTTTCTCGTTGCGCTTCAGCTCTTCAAGCACACCAACGAAGTCAAAGCTGGCCAGGCGTCCGCCGCTGGCCGCTTGGGCCGCCAGTTCCTCCCGGATCGCCAGCAGTTCCTTGGCCTTGAGGGTGTCGGGCAGGCCCAGCACCGGCTGGTAATAATCGATGGCCCGCAGTTCCTCGCTGATCAGGATCGGCCAGGCACCCTGCTCCCCGCCGGAGAGGCCCTGCTCGGCGGCACTGCTTTGCATCGCATCGCGATAGAAGCTGAGCCAGCGGTAGTACGACTTGTCCTGAAGGCGCTTCTTCTCGGCCTTCCCGCTCACGATCTTCGGCAGGGCGGCTTCGGCCTTGCGCAGAAAGACCCGATCTTCCCGCTCCAGGTTGATCGCACCCCAGCGGTGCCGGTATTCCCAGAGCTCCTCGTATTTGCGGACGTCTTCGGCGCTCCAGCCCAGAACTTTCAGTTCTTCAGCCCGATTGTTCTCGCTCGCTTGCACGCTTCGATGCTTGGGTTCAAAAGGCACCCTAGGTCTTGACTTCCAGAGCGCAGGGGTTGGACCGATAGGGTCAATTCAGGCAGGCCTTTGTATGAGCGACCCTTCGATGCAGCTCGACCTTCAATCCGTGGAGGGCGGCCCCATCGGCGTGATGATCTGCGGCCATGGCAGCCGAAACCGCCAGGCGGTCTCCGAGTTCGCCCAGCTGGCGGAAGGTTTGCGGCGTCAGCTGCCGTCGGTGCCGGTGGAATACGGCTACCTGGAATTTGCTCGCCCGATCCTTCGCGACGGGCTCGACAGCCTGAGCGCCCAGGGGGTGAAGCGGGTGCTGGCGGTGCCCGGCATGCTCTTCGCCGCGGGGCATGCCAAGAACGACATCCCCTCGGTGCTCAACAGCTACGCCGCTGAGACCGGCCTGCGCATCGATTACGGCCGAGAGCTGGGGGTGGATCTCAAGATGATCCAGGCCGCAGGCGCCCGGATCCGAGAGGCCCTCGATCAGGCCAATGCACGATCGGCCGTGCCCCTGGCGGAAACCCTGCTGGTGGTGGTGGGCCGCGGCTCCTCCGATCCCGATGCCAACTCCAATGTCTCGAAGGTGACCCGGATGCTGGTGGAGGGCTTTGGCTTCGGCTGGGGCGAAACCGTGTATTCCGGAGTGACCTTCCCCTTGGTGGAGCCCGGCTTGCGCCATGTGGTGCGCCTGGGCTTCCGCCGGGTGATCGTCTTCCCCTATTTCCTCTTCTCCGGGGTTCTGGTCAGTCGCATCCGCATGCACACCGAGCTGGTGTCGGCTGACCATCCAGAGGTGGACTTCGTTGATGCCAGCTACCTCGGGGATCACCCCCTGGTGATCGACACCTTTCGGGAGCGGGTGGAGGAGGTGGTGCGCGGTGAGACCCAGATGAATTGCTCCCTCTGCAAATACCGCGCCCAGGTGCTCGGTTTTGAAACGGAGGTGGGAGCTCCCCAGCAGAGCCACCACCATCACGTGGAGGGTCTGATCGAAGGCTGCACCCTCTGCGAGCTCGAGTGCACCGGTGCCTGCCAGCCCGATGGCATCCCGATCCCCCTGGGTCATCACCATCACGACCACAGCCACCACCACGACCACGACCACGACCATGCGCACGGGCACACCCATGCGCCTTATCCCCACGCTGAGCACCCCCTCGGACCGAAGACCCTTTACAAACCGCGGTCCAAATCGGAAGAGAACCCAGGGGAATGAGCCCGCTCAGGCGTCTCGGATCCCCCCGAGTCCCGTGAGACTTCTGGCCATCAGGCCTGCTTATCGAAATTCGCTTTCCCCAGAGCGACCCTGTTTTCCTCAGCCGACGACCATCTTTTCCACAGCTTGCATGTGCTGCATGCATGCGGTAAGGCGATTTCTGGGGATTGCGTGGTTTGGCTCAACGCTGACTTGACAGCCGGTTCCGCCTCGCTAGAGGGCGACTTGCGCTCCCTGGTTCCAGGATTGAGATCCCAGTTCCAATAAGGGGTCTCACCTGATTCTCGGCGGTTGTGACCCTGTTTCAGACCGCTTTGACGGCGGTGGTCGTTTTGTGGCTTGCTGGCCAACGTTGCAGGTGCAAATTTGTTGGAGCCGGTTCGCGTGGATGAGTGTGGTGTGGAACAGCAGGTCGTCTCTGAGAGCGCCTCTGTTGCCCCTGAGCAGCTCAGGGATCACCTCAGCCGCTGCCTCCAGCAGACCGAGCCCCCCTCTGCCCCTGAGACCGTGATCCAGGGCGCGGCGCGCATCAGTCTTGAGGCGGAAGTGCCCGAGGCCTTGTTTGACGGCATGAAGCTGTTTCTGCAGAGCCGTCCCGAGTGGGATCAATACCGGGTGATCACCTCTGCGCTGGCCGGCTTCCTGTTCCAGAACGGCTGCAACGACCATTCCGTGACCCAGCACTACCTCAACGGTCTGTTCATGCAGCCCGGCGAGAGAACCGGGGCCTGAGCTGAGCCCCCTGCTTCAGAGCTCTCCCCGGCGCAACGCTTCGGCGGCGTGATCGCAGGCCCGCCAGGTGATCGCCATCTCCGTGAGCGTGGGGCTCTGCCAGCCGGCGCTGGGCCAGCAACTGCCGTCGGTGACCAGCAGGTTGGGGGTGCGCCAGAGCTGATTCCAGCGGTTGAGAACCCCCTCGCTCTCCCGTTCCGCCATGGCGGCACCGCCCAGCTCATGGATGTAATAGCCCGGGGGCGGAGCCCCATCTGAGAGCGCCAGGCTGCCCTGCACCAGGGGCTCCACCAGGGGCATCACAAACAGATCGCTCAGGGGCTGGATGCTGCCGCCGGCGCTGCGCACCACCGCCTCCATCCGGGCCCGCATGTGCTGCACCATCGCCGCTTCGTTGTCGCCCCAGCGGCAGTCGATGTGGGCGATGGGGATGCCGTAGGCATCGGTGCGCTCGGGGTGAAGGCTGACGCGGTTGCTCTCCCGGCTGAGCACCTCCCCATGCCCGATCAGGAACCCCACCGCCGCCTCCCGGTTGCGTTTGAGCAGTTTCGGGGGATCAAAGCGCTGGATCCCGCACCAGAGCCCATAGCCCCGCAGGAAGCCATGGCTGCTGTTGGCCTCGAGGTTCACGGTGTTGGGAATGAAGCAGCTGCCCGCCCCGGAGAGCTCCGTGCTGCCGGGCTCCGCCTGCGGGGGCAGCGCAAAGAAGCAGCTGCTGGAGATGTGATCCATCAGCCCGATGCCCAGGCGCCCGCTCACGTCCTCCAGGTGCCCGTCGCGTTGGGAGTTCAGCAACAGGCGCACACTCTCAATCGTTGAGGCGCAGAGCACCACCAGATCCGCCATCACCTGGAACGGCTCTCCGCTCCGCGCATCCACCGCCTCGGCCCCTTCTGCGCGGCCTGTGGCTGGGTTGATCAGCACCTGGCTCACCACCGCATGACTGCGCAGCTCCACGCGCCCCGTGGCCAACGCCGCGGCCAGGGCTCCCCCCTGGGAGCAGGAGCGGGGCCAGTGCGACCCGCTGCGCAGCTCAAAGCCGCGGGAGTGGATCAGAGGCAGATCGTGATCCCGTTGGATGCAGCGCTGCAGGTGTTCTTCTGCTGGGGTGAAGGGCAGGGGGCTCTGAAACTGGCCATCGGGTAGTTGGGGCAGTCCGTCGCACTGCCCCTTCACCGCCAGCAGGCTCTCGAGGCGTTCGTACCAGGGCGCGAGTTCGGCGTGGCTGATCGGCCAGTTGAGACCATGGCCATCGCGCTCCGCCGCCTTGAATTCGTAGTCCGACAGGCGCAGGGTGATGCCTCCCCAGGTGAGGCTTTTGCCCCCCACTTGTCGACCCCGGGTCCAGAGGAAGGGGCGATCGCCGGGGGTGGAGTAGGGGTTGCGCTGTTCATCGACGAACAGCTCGGGATTGGCCTTCCAGTAGCCGGGATGGTTGGCGGCAATCCTCTGCTTTCCGCTGCTGATGTTCGCGAGCCGTTTCAGGCTGTTGAGGGGTTCACTGCCGAAGGCCTGCTTGATCTGCAGATCGGGTCCGGCCTCGAGCACCGTGACCCGTAGGCCGGCCTGGGCCAGAGCCATGGCGGCCACCCCACCGGTGGCCCCGGATCCCACCACCAGCGCGTTCGCCATCAGGAGGGGGTGCTGGCGGGAGCGGAGGGGGTTCTGCTGGAAGGCATAACGACCAGAGGGAGGCAACAAAAAACCCCGGCGCTTCAAAGAAGGCCGGGGTTTCTGGAGTTGGTGGCGGGGGGCGGATTTGAACCACCGACCTTCGGGTTATGAGCCCGACGAGCTACCAGACTGCTCTACCCCGCGTCGACCTCAGAACCATACAGCACGGCCTTTCCCAGGGGCAACGCAGGCAGGATGGGTGGATCAGATCGGCTCCATGGCCCTGCGCTTGCTGCTGGATTCGGCGGATCCCCTCGCCTGGGATCAGTGGCTTCCCCTGAACCTGTTTCGTGGGGTCACCACCAACCCCACCCTGCTGCGCCGCGCCGAGCAGCCCTGCAGCATCGACAACCTCAAGGAGCTGACCCAGCGCGCCTTGGCTCATGGGGTGCAGGAACTGCATCTGCAGGCCTGGGGCACTGATCTGCTCACCTGCGGGCGCGTGCTGGCGGATCTCGCCCCGGATCGGGTCTGGGTGAAGCTGCCGATCACCCGCGCTGGCATCGAGGCGGCTCAACAGCTGCAGAACGACGGCCTCCGCATCACCTTCACAGCCTGCTACGAGCCCCAGCAGGTGCTCACCGCCGCTGCCCTCGGTGCTGATTACATCGCTCCCTACCTGGGTCGCATCAGCGATCAGGGCCGCGACGGGCACCAGGAGATCATCACCATGCAGCGCTGCCTTGATCGCCTCGGATCCACCACCCGCCTGCTGGTGGCCAGCCTGCGCAGTGCCTCTGATCTGCCCCGGCTCGCGGCCGAGGGGGTCGACACCTTCACGATCAGCCCTGCTATTGCCCTGGATCTGCTGCAGGTGGAGGCCACCGAAGCGGCAGCCCTGCAGTTCGAACTCGATGCCGCCGGCGCTTAGCGCCCGTTGTCGAAACGCAGCTCTCCGCTCACCTCCAGTTTCACCCCGGGGTTGGGGGCCAGGAACTGGCTGCCCAGTTCGTCAAGGGTGAGGGGTGTGAGCCATTCGAGTTGCTGCATCAGATGGAGGGCCACGGCGTGTTTGGCCCGGCTGGCTCCGTCTTCCACCTTGATCGCCAGACCCAGGCCCTCTCCGACGCGACTAAGGCACTGGATGCCTTCGGCACCTCCCTTGCTCAGCACCTGGCCGTGACTGCTGCGCATCACGGCCGTATCGAAGCGGCCCTCCCCGGCTACCAGATCCGGGTGGGCCAGCATCGAGCGGCTGAGGCGCTCCAGTTCAGGGTCCTGTCCGCCTCCGAGGTGGGCAAACA
>Ga0194133_10000942_pt1 | contig 55240 bp, 52 predicted proteins | sample TA2KigOf40mmetaG_FD_155448 | JGI IMG/M metagenome (GOLD analysis project Ga0194133, IMG submission 155448) | Freshwater microbial communities from Lake Tanganyika, Tanzania - TA2015055 Kigoma Offshore 40m | ecosystem: Environmental > Aquatic > Freshwater > Lake | place: Tanzania: Lake...
TGGGCTGCTCAAAGGTTCCCGACATCAACGATGTGGGCCTGATGGAGGACCGCGCCACCTGCCGCATCTCGGCCCAGCACATCGCCAACTGGATGCACCACGGCATCGTGTCCGAGGCCCGCGTGATGGAGGCGATGAAGAAGATGGCCGCCGTGGTCGACCGCCAGAACGCAGGCGATCCGGCCTATCGTCCGATGGCGCCCGGCTATCAGGGCATCGCCTTTCAGGCGGCCTGCGATCTGGTGTTCAAGGGGCGCGCGCAGCCCTCGGGCTATACCGAACCGCTGCTGCACCATTACCGCCTTCTGGCCAAGGCGGGCTGATCCCCCCTCCTCGGGCGCGCGCCGCGCTTCTCGTCGTGGCATGCGCCCGGACGGCGCTTGGCCCGTTCAGCCTGCGTCGATGGCCATGGCATGCACCCGCTGCGTCAGATCGCCCAGCGCCTTGTGCACCGCGCGATGCCGTGCCAAGCGCCCCAGGGCGGCCAAGGCATCGGCGCGGATCAGAACGGCAAAATGGCTTTCCCCCGTCCCGTCATCGCCCGCATGTCCGGCATGCTTGTGGCTTTCGTTCACCACCTCCAGACGGCTGGGCTGAAACGCCGCGTGCAATCTATTCTGGATTTCCCCTTCGATCGACATCGGACCCTCTTCACCTTGGCTCACAAATCCCTAAACTCATGGCCCCGAGTCGGAAAGGCCGAAGACGCATGGTAAAACCCCCGTTCGAATTTGACCTGCGGGTCTCCTCCGACAAGGCAAAGCGCAAAACCATCCGGCGCGGTGGCATGTCGGGTGCGTTTGAGACCTCGCAGCGCGCCTGTGATTACCCCGATTGCAAGGAAAAGGGCGCCTATCGCGCCCCGAAATCGCCCGACCATCTGGACGAGTTCTTCTGGTTCTGCCGCGATCATGTGCGCGAATACAACCTGCGCTGGAATTTCTTCGGCACCGCCACCGATGAGGAATTCCAGAAGCTTCTCGAGAAGGACCGGCTCTGGGAGCGCGAAACCCGCCCCTTCTCGAAAAAGGATGATGGCCGGGCCTGGGCGCGGCTTGGGGTCAATGACCCGATGCAGCTCTTGGGCGAAAAGGCAACGCAGAACCCGGGCAAGGTGGTCTCGACCGCCACCCGCAAACTGCCGCCCACCGAACGCAAGGCGCTGGAAATCCTTGACGCGCGCGACACCTGGACCAAGTCGGAAATCCGCAAGTCCTACAAGGCCCTGGTCAAGGATCTGCACCCCGACATGAACGGCGGTGATCGGCGCGATGAGGAACGGCTGCAAGAGGTGGTCTGGGCCTGGGATCAGATCAAGGACAGCCGGTTCTTCAAGGAATGAACCCATCCGAGCAGTAGGGCATCCCGGGTCCGGCTGCCCCCCTGTTCATCTTGGCCGAAATACCCCACGGGGGAAGCGGCTTTGGCCCCGGGCCAAAGCCGCGTGAGGGTGTGAAACCCCCATCTGTCAGATCCGACGGATGAAATCGTATTTCAAAAGCCACATCGCAATGCGCTCGATCACATGCGGCGGCGCCCCCAGCCCCTTGGCCATTGTCTCGACCTGCGCGCCCTGCGCGCCCGCCCCCTCAATGGCCTGAAACACCGCCAGCACCTGCGCCTTGGGCGCAAAGACCCGCTTGACCCCGGCATAGTCGCGCAGGTCCAGCGTCTCGGCCGGGCCAGGCCGCCCGGTGAGGTCTCACGCGACCAGCCGGACCTCGGCAAAGCCGGCAAAGGCGGTTGGATAGCTGCCGAACAGCCCGGTGGGCGACGCGGCAATCGGCAAGGCATCGGCAGCATAGCGCGCCGAGCGCGCCTCGGCGGCGTTGCGCCGCGCCTCTTGTTCGGCCCAAAGCGCCTTCATCTGCGGGATGATCTGCGCCCAATCATAAACCGACCGCGCCCGCACCTGTGCAGCCGCCCCCATCTTTCGCCGCAAACCGGGGTTCTGCGCCAGATCGAGGATCCGCGCCGTCAATTCGCCCATGTCGATCTCGGTCATCGCCGAGGCAAGCGAGCAATACTGCACATAGCTGTCATAGCCGCCCTGATAGCGCAGCGCCTCTTGCGCCAGATGCGGACCGGGCAGCGTGCGCAAGGTCACGCGAAAGCCGACATCGGGCGTCACCGTGTCCTTCATTCCGTCCCAATCCGAAACCAGCAGCGGCAGCCCCGCCGCCATGCCTTCGATGGGGGCAAGGCCAAAGGTTTCGTGAATATTGTCGATCAGGAACATGAACACATCCGCCCCTGACAGAACAGCCTTGCGCTCGGCCGCATCCGCCCCGTCAAGAAGCGCAAAGCCCACATCCGGCATCAGACGCCGCGCGCCCTCTTCAAAGACCCGGCGCGAATAATCCTCGCGAAACACCCCGCAAAAGGCGACATGCAGCTTTTGCCCTGGCCCAAGCTTCTTCTGCGCCGCCCGCATGGCAAGATAGATCGGCAGGGGATCGAACTTTTCATGCGGGGTCAGCCGGGCGATGGTGGTAAAGATTATATCCCCCTCGGCCGCGCCAAGCCGGGCGCGCAGCGCCTTGCCCGCCGCCGGGTCGGGCGTGAAATCATCGCAGTGGATCCCCACGAGGATCACCGGCAGCAAGGGGCGCGGGCGCAGCGTGGCGTTCAACTGCCGTTTCAGATGTGTGTCGCTCAGATCCAGCTGATAGCGCACGCTGAACTGCACCGCGTTCGACGTGCAGATCACCGCATCCCATTCCGCCACCGGCGCAACCCGCAGGTTGAGCCAGCCCTCCATCACCGCCTGGGTCGAGGTGGTATGGGTGATGCCCGAAAGCGCATAGGCCCCCGTGCCATAGGGCGCCCGCCGCCAGGCCTCGGCGCCAAAATTCGCGCTTGGATAAAAGACCTGGTTCACGGGGCCGATGCTGGTCGGCCGCATCATGCTTGCCGCCCGTAGAGGCACGGCCGGGCGCAATGTCTCGGCCAATGCGCGCACCGGCTCGACGTCTTCGGGCATCTTCGGCAGGATGACGAATTCATCCACATCGGCATGGCGCAAAAAGCCCTTGAGAAAGCTTTCCCCCGCCACGCGCCGCCCGTTGATGCCCTTGGCCGCCGGGTCGAACCCGTCTTGCGCATACCAGATCGCCGCGTTCTGTGGGCGCATCACCGCTTCTCCATCCAAAGCCATGGGGTCGGCGCGGCGCGCCATTCCCAAAGCGCGAGCAACCGATCAAGGTCGGACAGGTTCTCCATCCAGCCCGGCAAACCGCTGTCGTCCAGCTTGCGCCCGATCTGGCGCAGGCGGTGGGTCGGGGCAAAGCGGGCGGCCAGTCGTTCGGTCTCGCCCGGCGACATGCCCGGATGACATTCCACCAGAATATCGGCATGGATCAGGCCGGGGGCCGCCACCGGGTCCAAAAGCGCCTCCTCAGCCCCTTCGATGTCGCAAATCACAACGGCCCGCGCCTTGGCACAGACCGCGAAATCGGCATGGCTCCACAGGCCGCCCACCTCGACCCGGTCGGCCACGCCATTGGCCGCCGCAAGCGTCTGGCACATATCCTGCGCCTTGCCCGAGGCATCGCGCGCCAGCACCCGCGCGCCCGGCAGGCGGCGGGCAAGTCCCACTGCGTAATAGCCCTCGGCCGATCCGATATCGATCACCAGATCCGGCACGCGCGCCACGATCTCTTCGATCACCGGATGCAGGCTGGCCTCATAGGCCCCGATCAGCCGCGCGGCGCGCGAACCTTCGGCGGCGCGCACCTCATAGAGCATCCCCTGAAACGGCCCGGACAGGACCACACCTCCGGACCGCTGGATCAGCGTATTGGCCACCAGCTCGGCCCGCCACTTCGCCAGATGGCGAAGCGCCCGGTTCAGGCTGGCCGGGGTCGCGGGGGCGGAAAGCAGGGATCTCAGGGGTTTGGCGACCGCCTCACTGACGGATGAGGGGGCTGGGGTCGGCATGAGGGCCAAGAAAATGCTCCGGTCGAAAATGCTTGAAACAAAGGTCAGGTGATGGGGCGAGACGGGCAGGCTTGACGCAAAAAGGCGATCGGGAAAACAGCGGGAAGCGAAAGGTTTGTAAAAGATCAAGGGTCAGACGACCCCTGCGCCTGACCCTAGCCGCGCCTGCGCGCGGTGTCCACTGATGCCGGTGGCATGCGCGCCCCTTGGCGCGCGCCCTCAGCCCGACACAAAGGCCAGCGATACCCCGTTGATGCAGTAGCGCAGCCCCGTGGGCTGCGGCCCGTCCTCGAACACATGGCCAAGATGGCCGCCACAGCGGCGGCAATGCACCTCGACCCGGTCGCCAAAGATGCCCGGATCGGGCTTGGTTCGGATGGCATTTTCCAAAGGCTCCCAGAAGGAGGGCCAGCCGGTGCCGCTGTCGTATTTCGTGGCCGAGGAAAAGAGCGGCAGATCGCAGCCCGCGCAATGGAACATTCCCGCGCGCTTTTCATGGTTCAACGGGCTTGTCCCCGCCCGTTCGGTCGCCTCGTGGCGCAAGACCTGATAGGCCTCGGGCGACAGGCGCGCGCGCCATTCTTCATCGGTCAGGGTGAATTCAAAGCTTTCGGCGCGGGCGGTTCGGGCAAGGCCCAGCGCGGCAAGCGTGGTCGACAGAAAAAGACGGCGGTTCATGGCAGGGTTCCTAGCAAATCGCTTTGATCGCCCTATCCTAGAATGGTGACCCCGGCCAAACAGCAAAGGTTACATCGGCTCACCAAGTTGCGAAAACCCGTGAGTCCAGCCCTTGCGGCCCCTGGAGATATGCTCCACAACTTCACTCCCAAAAGGGGCCGATGGCCCCAAGGCATTCGATGATGGACGACGATAATGGCTGAGACCCTGCAAAAACCCACCGAAGAGATCTCGGTCCGTGACGTGTTCGGCATCGACACCGACATGAAGGTCAAGGGCTTTGCCGAGGCGACCGATCGGGTGCCGGCGATTGACCCGACCTACAAGTTTGATCCCGACACCACCTTGGCCATTCTGGCAGGCTTTGCCTATAACCGCCGGGTGATGATCCAGGGCTATCACGGCACCGGCAAATCGACCCATATCGAACAGGTCGGCGCGCGGCTGAACTGGCCGACGGTGCGGGTGAACCTGGACAGCCATATCAGCCGGATCGACCTGATCGGCAAGGACGCGATCAAGCTGCGCGACGGCAAGCAGGTGACCGAGTTCCACGAAGGCATCCTGCCTTGGGCGCTGCGCAACCCGGTGGCCATTGTGTTCGACGAATATGACGCGGGCCGGGCGGATGTGATGTTCGTGATCCAGCGCGTCCTGGAACATGACGGCAAGCTGACGCTTCTCGATCAGAACGAAATCATCACGCCCCACCCGTCTTTCCGGCTGTTTGCGACCGCAAACACCGTTGGCCTTGGGGATACGACGGGCCTCTATCACGGCACCCAGCAGATCAACCAGGCGCAGATGGACCGCTGGTCACTGGTCGCGACGCTGAACTATCTGTCCCACGACGCCGAGGCGGCAATCGTTCTGGCCAAGTCCCCTCATTACAACACCGAGAAGGGCCGCAAGACCATTTCGCAGATGGTCACCGTGGCCGATCTGACGCGGACCGCCTTCATGAACGGCGATCTTTCCACCGTGATGAGCCCGCGGACCGTGCTGAACTGGGCGCAGAACGCCGAGATTTTCCGCAACGTGGGCTATGCCTTCCGGCTTTCGTTCCTGAACAAGTGCGACGAGCTGGAGCGCCAGACCGTGGCCGAATTCTACCAGCGCTGCTTTGGCGAGGAACTGCCGGAAAGCGCGGCAAGCATGGCGATGAAGTAACCCCCCTCCCCAGCCCTCCCCCACAAAGGGGGGAGGGAGGCGACGGGACGGCAAAGCGAATGACCTGCGGCAAGGGGGCGCCTCCTCCCCCCTCGTGGGGGAGGATGGGAGGGGGGGCCGCCAGCCACAGGCAATACGGGGCAGACCATGACCAAATCCACCGACAACCCCGCCGATCCGTTCAAGAAGGCCTTGGCCGAGGCCACCAAGGTCATGGCCGATGATCCGGAGATGACCGTCACCTATTCGGTCGACCCCTCGGGCATGACCAAAGACGGCGTGCGCCTGCCGCAGGTCTCGCGCCGGATGACGCGGGATGAGGTTCTCTTGGCGCGCGGCACGGCGGATGCCTTCGCGCTGAAGCGAAAGTATCACAACGAGGCCACCGCCAGCCGCTATGCCCCGACAGGCCCTTTGGCCCGCGAGATTTACGAGGCCATGGAGACCGCGCGGTGTGAGGCGGTGGGGGCCAGGGTGATGCCCGGTACGGCCACCAACATCGACGCCAAGATCGCCCATGAGGCCGAGCGCAAGGGCTATGGCAGCATCACAAGCCCCGGCGAGGCCCCGCTTTCGGTGGCAGCGGGCTATCTGGTGCGCCACCTGGCAACCGGCAATCCGCTGCCCAAAGCGGCCGAGAACGTGATGAACCTCTGGCGCGGCTTCATCGAGGAACAGGCGGGCGGCACGCTTGACAATCTGGATCATGTGCTGGCCGATCAGGCAGCCTTCGCCCGGCTGGCCCGGCAGGTGATCTCGGATCTTGGCTATGGCGACCAATTGGGCGATGACCCGGACGCGCCGGATGAGGACGAGACCGGCAACGAGGCCGAGGAAGATCAGGACAACCCCGACAGCCAGGGTTCGGAAGATCAGGACAGCGACGACTCCGAAGCCAGTCCCGAGCGCAGCCAGGACCAGGAAGAAGACCAGTCCCAGGCGCAAGTCACCATGGAAGACAGCGCCGACATGGAGCAGGGCGACGAGACCGAACTGCCCGAGGGCGAGGCCCCGCTGGAGCCGCCGCCCCCTGCACCCTATTCCGATGCTGATCCGAATTACACCGTCTTTACCACGGATTTCGATGAGGAAATCAAGGCGGAGGAACTGGCCGAACCGGCCGAACTGGAACGCCTGCGCGCCTATCTGGATCAGCAGTTGGAGCCCCTGAAAGGTGCGGTTTCCCGCCTTGCCAACAAGCTGCAACGCCGCCTGCAAGCCCAGCAGAACCGGTCGTGGCTGTTTGATCTGGAAGAGGGCACGTTGGATGCAGGCCGCTTGGCCCGTGTCATTTCCAACCCCACGACGCCCCTGTCGTTCAAGCAGGAAAAGGACACCGAATTCCGCGACACCTGCGTGACGCTTCTGATCGACAATTCGGGCTCCATGCGCGGACGCCCCATCTCGATTGCGGCGATTTGCGCCGATGTGCTGGCGCGGACGCTGGAGCGCTGTTCGGTCAAGGTCGAGATCCTGGGCTTTACCACCCGCGCCTGGAAGGGCGGTCAAAGCCGTGAACGCTGGCTTGCGCAGGGGCGCCCGCAGGCGCCGTGGCGGCTGAACGACCTGCGCCACATCATCTACAAGGGGGCCGATGCACCCTGGCGCCGGGTCAGGCCCAATCTGGGGCTGATGATGAAAGAGGGGCTCTTGAAGGAAAACATCGACGGTGAGGCGCTGGAATGGGCGCATCGCCGGGCGATGGCCCGGCCCGAGGCGCGCAAGATCCTGATGGTGATTTCCGACGGCGCGCCGGTGGACGATTCGACGCTGTCGGTCAACGCGGCCTCGTTCCTGGAAAAACATCTGCGCGATGTGATCGCCATGGTTGAAAAGCGCCGTGCGGCAGAGCTGATCGCCATTGGCATCGGGCATGACGTGACGCGCTATTACCAGCGCGCCGTGACGATCACCGATGTCGAACAACTGGCCGGGGCCATGACAGAACAGCTTGCGAGCCTGTTCGAGGTGGACCCCAAGAAACGCGCCCGGGCCTTGGGAATGCGGAAGGCGGGGTAAGGGGGACAGTCTGTCCCACTCTTGGCTCTGCCAATTCACCCCCTTGAGTATTTTTGTGCCACATTGAAGGAGCCCGCGATGTTCCAGACGTTTGATGTCACCGCCAATCCTGCCCAGGGGCCGGGACGCCTTTCGGCGCTGCGCGCTGTTTTGGCCGCCGAGGGGCTGGCGGGGTTCATCGTGCCGCGCGCCGATGTGCATCAGGGCGAATATGTGGCGGCTCGCGATGAACGGCTGCAATGGCTGACCGGGTTCACCGGATCGGCAGGGTTTGCGATTGTGCTTCCAACGGTGGCGGGGGTGTTCATTGACGGGCGCTATCGGACGCAGGTGAAGGGGCAGGTCGATCTGGCCCATTTCACGCCGGTGCCCTGGCCCGAGGTGAAGCAAGCCGACTGGATGCGCGATCAGTTAGCAGCAGGCACTTTGGGCTTTGATCCCTGGCTCCACACGGCGGATGAGATCGAAAAACTGGAGGCCGGGCTGCAGGGCAGCGGTTTATCCTTGCGGGCGGTCGAGAATATGGTGGACCGCATCTGGGCCGACCAGCCCGACGCGCCGATGGGCCGGGCCTTTGTCCATCCCGATGCCTTGGCCGGAGAGACGAGCGCGGCCAAACGCGCGCGGCTGGCAGAGGGGTTGCGCAAGGCGGGGCGGTCGGCGGCGGTCATCACCTTGCCCGACAGTCTGTGCTGGCTTTTGAACATCCGGGGCGCCGATGTGCCGCGCAACCCGATCCTGCATGGCTTTGCCATTCTGCATGACGATGCCCGCGTGACGCTGTTTGCGGAAGGCGCAAAGTTTGACGACACGGTGCGCGCCTATCTGGGCACCCATGTCAGCCTGCGCCCGGTGGCGGCCTTTGTGCCAGCTCTGCGCACCTTGCAAGGACCTGTGCAGGTGGACAAGGGCACGGCACCTTTGGCGGTGTCGCTGGAGTTGCAAGAGGCGGGGATTGACGTGGTTTGGGGCGATGATCCCTGCCGCCTGCCCAAAGCCTGCAAGAATGCGGGCGAAATCAACGGCATGCGCGAGGCCCATCTGCGCGACGGCGCGGCGATGGTGGAATTCTTGTGCTGGCTTGAGGATCGGCTGCCGCAAGGCGGGATGACCGAGATTGATGTGGTCAAGGGGTTGGAAGGCTTTCGCCGGGCCACCAATGCGCTGCATGAGATCAGCTTTGACACGATCTGCGGCGCGGGGCCCAACGGGGCGATCATGCATTACCGGGTGACGGAGGAGTCAAACCGGGCGGTTGAGCCCAACTCGCTTTTGCTGGTCGACAGTGGCGGCCAGTATCTGGATGGCACGACCGACATCACCCGCACCGTGGCCGTGGGCGATCCGGGCGACTATGCGCGGGCCTGCTATACCCGCGTCTTGCAAGGCACGATTGCCATCAGCCGCGTGCGCTGGCCCAAGGGGCTGGCCGGGCGTGATCTGGAACCGCTTGCACGCGCGCCCCTGTGGCTGGCGGGGCAGGATTTCAACCATGGCACCGGGCATGGCGTCGGGGCCTTTTTGTCAGTGCATGAGGGGCCGCAGCGGCTGAGCCGGATTTCCGAGGTGCTGCTGGAGGTGGGCATGATCCTGTCGAATGAGCCCGGCTATTACCGAGAGGGCGAGTTCGGCATCCGGCTGGAAAACCTGATCGTGGTGGAACCTGCGCCGCACCTGCCCGGTGGAGATGACGAGCGCAGCCAGTTGCAGTTTGAAACGCTGACCGTTGTGCCCTTTGACCAGCGGCTGGTGGTGGCGGCGATGCTGTCACCGGGCGAACGGGATTGGCTGAATACCTATCACGCCATGGTTCTGGAAAAGCTCGCCCCCCGGCTGTCGCCCGCGGCGCTGGCCTGGTGCAAGGCCGCCTGCGCGCCGATCTGAAGGCCCAACTCTGAACGCCGCCTCCTCGTGCGCCTTCGGCGTCTCGTCGGGGCGCGGCCGATGAGAAGCGAAGCTTACGAAGAGGCCTCGGCAGCGGTCTTGCGGATGCGCTCGACCATGGCGCGCAGGCCGTTTGAGCGCTGCGAGGACAGGTGTTCGTTCAGCCCCAGACGGCCAAGTTCGGCGCTGGCATCGACCGCGCCCACCTGCCCCACCGGCAGACCCGCGTAAAGCGCGTGCAGGACGGCAATCAGCCCGCGCACGATCATCGCATCCGAATCGCCCTCGAAGTCAAAGCGGCCGCCTTCGATCACCGGACGCAGCCAGACCTGGCTGGCACAGCCCTCGACCTTCAGGGCCGGCACCTTGAAACTGTCATCGAGCGGCGGCATCGCACGGCCGAGGTCGATCACATGGCGATAGCGATCCTCCCAATCGTCGAGAAAGGCGAAGGTTTCGGCAATCTCCTCAAAGGCGGCGGTGGCCATGGTGCAACTCCTGTGTTCCCCTGTCAGCTAATTCGCCCCTGCCACCCTGTCCAGCCCCGGCCTGCAATCGCTGCGGCCTTTTCAAAGCCCCCCTGATCGGATAGCCAAAGGAGAGTGCTTGCAAGGACCCTGTCGATGCGCCTTTCCCTGACCCTCGCCCTGACTGCCGTGATGGTGCTGACGTCATGCGGCGCTATCCGTGAGTCTCGGCTCAATCCGCTGAGCTGGTTCGGCGGATCGCGGGAGGCGCAGGCGGATGAGTTCGGCGTGCCCGTCAAGGTAGAGGCCCGCCCGCTTGTGGCGCAGGTCCTGTCGATGAGCATCGAGCCCACCCCCTACGGCGCCATCGTGCGCGCCACTGGCCTGTCGCCGACACAGGGCTTTCACGATGCCGAGCTGGTGGCCCGTCCGGTCGATGAAAACGGGGTTCTGGTTTATGACTTTCGCCTGATGCCCCCGCCCGAGCCGCGCCCCGCAGGGGCCCAGCGCACCCGAGAGGTCACCGTGGCCGCGCATCTGTCGAAGATCCGGCTGGAAGGGATCCGCGAGATCGTGGTGCAGGGCGCTGAAAACGCCCGCGCGAGCCGTCGCTAAAGCCGGACCACCCGCACCTCGTTGCCCTTGGCCGACAAGGCAATCTCACCCCGGCAAAGCCGCATGGCGTCATCTCCAAAGGCCTCGGCGCGCCAGCCCTTCAGCGCGTCGACATTGCGCTCTCCGGCGGCAATCGCATCAAGATCGGAGGCCGAAGCGATCAGGCGCGGCGCCACGCCCAGACTTTCCGACTTGGCCTTGAGGAGCACGCGCAACAGATCGGCCAAGGCCGGGTTCACCTGCAACTGCTCACGCTCAAGATCCGGCTTCGGCATATCTTCAGGCCGCATCTCAAGGCCCGCCTTGATGGCCGCAAGGATGCCTTCGGCAATCTCGGTCTTGCGCCCCTCGCGCTGCAACAGACGCGAACGGCCAAGTTCCTCCATGGATGCAGGCCGGGTTGAGGCCAGTTCCAGAAGTGCATCATCCTTCATCACGCGCGAGCGTGGCACATTGTTGCCTTGGGCATAGGCCTCGCGAAACCGCGCCAGTTCCTTGACCACCGCCAGGAACCGCCCCGAGGTGGTGCGCGTCTTGACGCGCATCCACGCCTCGTCGGGCCGGGTGATATAGGTTTCGGGATCGGTCAGCAGCGACAGCTCTTCTTCCACCCAGGCCTGTCGGCCGTTCTTGGTCAGTTGCGCGGCCAGCCATTCATAGATCACCCGCAGATGGATGACATCGGCCAGCGCATATTCGCTTTGTGCCGCTGTCAGCGGGCGGCGCGACCAATCGGTAAAGCGGCTGGTCTTGTCGAGGTTTTCCTTGGCGATCTTCTTGACCAGGGTCTCATAGCCCACCTGCTCGCCAAAGCCGCAGACCATGGCGGCGACCTGGGTGTCGAACAGAGGTTCGGGAAACACCTTGCCCTCGACAAAGAAGATCTCGAGATCCTGCCGCGCGGCGTGAAACACCTTGACCGTCGCCTTGTGGCGGAAAAGATCATAAAGCGGTTCAAGCGACATCTGCGCGCCTTCGATCGGATCCACAAGAACCGCGTCGCCGGTCTTGCCCGGCAAAGCCATCTGGATCAGGCAAAGCTTGGACCAATAGGTGCGTTCGCGCAGGAATTCGGTGTCGATGGTCACATAGGGCTGGGCCTTGGCGGCGGTGCAAAAGGCGGCAAGCTCTTCGGTGGTGGTAATGGTCCGCATGGGCGGCCTTTCACGGCAAAGGGGCGCGGGGGCATCCCGCAATCCCCTGTGCTATAGGCGGCGGGCCGGGAAAAGAAAAGGCCAAGTGCCCGATCGGGTTCTGATACGAAAACGACGGGCGCGTCTGACACTCGACAGCGCCGCCACTTCGTGAAACACCGCTGCCCATGCGCATCCTGTGGATCAGCCTTGGCCTTGTCGCGCTTGCCCTTGGGCTGGCGGGCCTTGTGCTACCCTTCCTGCCCACCACGCCCTTCATGATCCTGGCCGCCGCCTGCTTTGCCAAATCCTCGCCCCGGCTGCATGACTGGCTGGTTGGTCATTCGGTCTTTGGCCCGGCCATCCGCGATTGGCGGCAATACCGTGCGATCAACCGCCGCGCCAAGCGGCTGGCAATCACCGCCATGGCAGGGGCCTTTGCAATCAGCCTGGCGCTTGGCCTTGGCTGGCCAGTGCTGGCGGCACAGGCCGTGGTCCTGACGATCATGGGCACGTGGATCTGGACCCGGCCCGAAGGGCCAGGCCAGCGCTGACAGATCATCCTTGTTCTCGGCGGAAGCAGGCTGGGGGCCTGCCGCCCTTTAGCCCGGGACGAAAAGCCCCTCGTCCTTGACGATCTTGTAGGCCTCATCCAGCGACTTGCGCGCCCGCGCGATCAGCACGTCGATTTCTTCGGGCTTGATCACCAGCGGCGGGGCAATGATCATCCGATCGCCCACATGGCGCATCACCAGATTGTTGGCAAAGCAACGCTCGCGGGTCTTGTAGCCCACGGTCCCGGCCTCGGCGGCGAATTTTGCGCGCTTTTCCTTGTTCGGCGTCAGCGCGATGGACCCCATGAGACCCACCAGTTTCGCCTCGCCCACCATCGGGTGATCGGTCAACGCGTCCCACTTCTCTTTCAGATAGGGGTGGGCCACGTCGCGCACATACTCGACAATTCCCTCCTCCTGAATGATCCGCAGGTTTTCCAGGGCGACCGCCGAGGCCACCGGATGGCCGGAATAGGTGTAGCCGTGGAACAGCTCGCCCCCTTCGGCGACCACCTTGAACACCTCGTCATGGATGATCGACCCGCCGATCGGCTGATAGCCCGAGGACAGGCCCTTGGCGATGGTCATGATGTGGGGGCGGATCCCGAAGGTGGTCGAGCCGAACATGTTGCCGGTGCGGCCGAAGCCGGTGATGACCTCATCGGCGATCAGCAAGATGCCGTATTTGTCGCAGATCCGCTGGATTTCCGGCCAATAGGTCGAGGGCGGCACAATGACACCGCCCGCGCCCTGAATCGGTTCGCCGATGAAGGCCGCGACCTTGTCGATGCCGATCTCGTTGATCGCGTCCTCAAGCAGGCGGGCGCGGGCAAGACCGAACTCTTCGGGCGTCATGTCGCCGCCTTCGGACCACCAGTCGGGCTGGTCGATGTGGTGGATGCCGTCGATCTTGCCGCCATGGGCATGGATGGGCGACATGCCGCCAAGGCTGCCGCCGCCCATGGTTGAGCCGTGATAGCCGTTCTTGCGCGCGACGATGACACGCTTTTCGGGCTGGCCCTTGACCTGCCAATAGCGCCGCACAAGGCGGATATTGGTGTCATTCGCCTCGGACCCCGATCCGGCAAAGAAGGTGTGGTTCATGCCTTCGGGCGCGATCTTGGCCAGTTCGGCGGCCAGCGCGATGGCGGGCACATGGGTGGTCTGGAAGAAAGTGTTGTAATAGCTCAGCTCGTCCATCTGACGTTTGGCCACATTGCCCAGTTCCGGGCGGCCATAGCCGATATTGACGCACCACAGCCCCGCCATGCCGTCGATTATCCGGTTGCCTTCGCTGTCGGTCAGCCAGACGCCTTGGGCCGATTTGATCACCCGCGCCCCCTTGGCCGCAAGGCCCTTGGCATCGGTGAAGGGGTGCATGTGATGCGCGGCGTCGAGCTTTTGCAGCTCGGCCGTCGACATGTGGTTGGTGATCATGTTCATGGGATATCCCTTCGGTCACGGGCCCTGACTCCCAGCGGGAATCCCCGGGCACTTGGGCGCAAGATATGCTCAAACGCGGCCGCTGTTCAAGGAATTTGATCAAATTCTGAAGCTGAGCGCGCGCCGCTCAGATCTCGGCCCGGGCAAGTGCTGCACGGACCTCTTCAACCCCTTGGGAAATATCGTCTTTCACCGCCCGCGCCAGCCGCGCCCCATCGCCTGCACGCATGGCGGCCAGGGCCTCGGCATGTTGGTCCGGCAGGCCTGCCGCCCCGGCAAGCGTCACCACAACCCGCAGCGAGGGGCCAAAGCGCAGCCACATCGACCGCGCCATATCAAGCAGCACCCCCGCCCCCGATGCCTCATAAAGGGCGAAATGGAAGGCATGGTTTGCGGTCAGATATCCGCCGACATCACCGGCGCGGATTGCCGCGTTCACCCGGTCATCCAACCCGGTCAGCCGGGCAATCAGCGACGGCGTCAGATTGGCCGCAGCAAGTTCGGCCAGGCGCGGCTCAATCGTCAGGCGGGCAAAGGCAAGCTGGTCCAGCACCCCCGGTTCCAGCCGCGGCACGGTCACGCGGCGGTTGCCCTGGGGTTCCAGCGCGCCCTCGGCCGTCAACCGACGGATCGCCTCGCGCACCGGGGTCATTCCGGCGCCCAGATCGGCAATCAGGCCCTGAATGGTCACCGGCTGGCCCGGTGCCAGCGTGCCGAACAGCACCATGTCGCGCAGGCGCACATAGGTGAGTTCGTGGCTTGGGACTTTGCGGGCGTCGTCGGTCATCGGCAGGCTCATCACGGGGGCTGGGGCCAGTTATGCCCTTGGCGCGGAACGTTGCAAGGGCTCAGATCGCGGCAGCCCGCAAGGCAGCCCGCTCTCGTGCCAGCCAGAAGGCCGACAGAAGCGTCGGCGCATTGCCCACCTCGCCACTGGCACAAAGCTGCATGAGCCGTTCAAAGCTGAGCAAATGAACGCGGATATCCTCGGCCTCGCTGGCCAGACCAAAGGTGGCGATGGCACTGTCGGGCAGATCAACAAGGACAAGATAGGAATAGAGGAACTCGGTCACCGCGCCGGGCGTCGGGTAATAGCCCGCAATCGGCACAAGGCGGGAAATCTCAAGGCCCGCCTCTTCGCGTGCCTCACGGATCGCGGTGGCCTCGGGTGTCTCGCCCGCGTCGATCCGCCCGGCAATCGCCTCAAGCTGCCAGGGGTTGGCATCGCCGCGCAGATGCGGACCAAAGCGGAACTGTTCGACAAGAAGAACGCGGTCACGCCCCGGATCACAGGGCAGCACCGTCACCGCATCGCCCGAGACAAAGGCCGCCCGGTTGACAGATTGCGAAAGCTGGCCGTCAAAGCGGCGAAAGCGCAGGTCCTGCTCCTCGACGGCAAAAAAGCGGGCATAGGGCTCGGCCCGGGCTGCAACCTCGACATCGCCTGCTGCCACCTTGCGACGCTCTTCGGCGGGCGCGGCCCGGGCAGCCCGGGCGCGGATGTCACTGTCGTCGGTTCTCATCTTTGCCTGCACCCTGCCCTTGGCCGAGGTCTGAACGCCCCACCTCCCTTATCTGGCGCGCAGATAGCCTATGGCAAGCCAAGGGTAAACCGGCCGGATCAACGCAAAGGATGAAAGGCCCGGCTCAGCTCCAGCGGCGGCTGACCCATTCGGCCATTACCCCGCCCAGAACGCCGCCGCCAAGCAAGGCCAAGGGCGTGGCCGGGTAGCGCAAGAGCGCGCCGTATTCAAGCATCACTTGAAAGATGCCCAAAACCGCTTCCATCGGCCCGTCATACATCATGCGGGTCGATTTGCGGACCATGAAATAGATGGAGAATAGCAAGAGGCACCAGAAAAGCACCGCAACCGCCGTGACCAGCCCGCGGTTGACCGCCTCGGTCATGCCACGCCCGGTGGACCGGCCCATGATGAACCAGCCGCAGAAAAACCCGATAACCGCCGACAGCTCGCGGAACATCTTGACCTGGGTGCCCTCGGGCAAGACCGGGATGAAGAGATGCGCGGCAAGCGCAGCCACAAGGGCAAAGAACACGGCGGAAAACAGCTTGGGCGCGGTGGGCATGAAATCCTCGGTCGAAATGGGCGGTTTACAAACGGGATTACCCGCAAAAACGGGCAGAAATGCGGGCAGAAATACGGCGCAACCCCTTAGGGGCGTTTCAGCGTGACCTGGGTCACGTCGCAGTTTCCACCCTGAAAGGCCCCCGCACAAGAGGTGAGATACATGTTCCACATCCGCCGGAAGCGATCGTCAAAGCCCATGGCCTGCACCTCGGACCACCGCGCGTTGAAGGTCTCGTGCCAGCGCCGCAGGGTCTGGCTGTAGCTTTGGCCGAACTCGATCGAGCCGGTAAACTCCAGCCCCGCCCGCGCGATTTCCGCCTTAAGCGCCGAAGGCGAGGGCAGCATGCCACCGGGGAAGATGTATTTCTGAATGAAATCAACGGTCTTTCGATACATCTCAAAGCGATCATCGCCGATGGTGATGATCTGCAAGGTAGCCTGCGCACCGGGTTTCAGCCGCTCGCGCAGGGTGTTGAAATAGGTGGGCCAGTATTTTTCGCCCACCGCCTCGAACATCTCGATCGAGGCGATGCCGTCATAGACCCCCCGCTCGTCGCGGTAATCCTGCAGCTTGATCTCGACCCGGTCCGACAGGCCCGCAGCCGCGATGCGCGCCACGGCATAGTCGTGCTGGGCCTTGGAAATCGTCAGCCCCGTCACCCGCAGCCCGCGCTTGGCGGCGGCATATTCGGCAAAACCACCCCAGCCGCAGCCAATCTCCAGCACATGATCGCCGGGTTTGGCACCCATCTGGTCCACCATGCTGGCGTATTTCTGTTCCTGCGCGGTCTCAAGGCTTTCCTGCCCCGACCGAAACAGCGCGCTGGAATAGGTCATGCTGTCATCCAGCCACAGCCGGTAGAAGTCATTGCCCAGATCATAGTGATAGGCGATGTTCTTTTTCGCCTGCCGCTTCGAGTTCGATTGCAGCCAGAAGCGCAGCCGCTCATAGGCGCGCACCAGCGTGACACCGATCATCCGGTCCAGTGCATCGTTGTTGCCGCCCTGCGCCAGATCCATCACCGCCTGCAAATCAGGGGTGGACCAGCCGCCCTCCATATAGGCTTCGCAAAAGCCGACATCGCCCTCGCGGATCAGGCGGGCAAAGACATCGGGGTCATGGACCTGCACCTCGGCCACCAGACCGGGGCCCGGCGCATCGACGCGAAAGCGCCGCCCGTCGGGCAGGATGAAATCCAACCGACCATGTTTCATCCGGCTGGCCAGGTCAAAGGTTGCAGCAAAATAGCGCGGCAGGCCGGGCTGGCCTTTCACCGACGTCAGGACGTCCATCGACACACCCCCCACGGGTTCTTTTTCGGGGCAAGTTTCCAGATCACGCGGCATCACTCAAGTCTTTCCTTGGGCAAGGGCTGCCAAGGCGCGGGCGCGCCCCTCGGCCAGATCAATGCGCGGCATCGGATAGCGCGCGGCGGGGTCAAGCTGCCAGCTTTGCGGCACGGCGGCAAAAAAGCTTTGCGCCAAGGTGCCGGGCTGGCGCGACAGTTCGGCAATCCAGCGACGCCGATAGCTTTGGTCGGGGTCAAACTTTTCGGCCTGGCTGGCCGGGTTGAAGATGCGGAAATAGGGTGCGGCATCGGGGCCCGAGCCTGCGACCCATTGCCAGCCCATGGCATTGGCGGCCGGGTCCCAATCGGTCAGGCAATCGGCAAACCAGGCCAGCCCCACCCGCCAGTCGGTCAAGAGATGCTTGGTCAGATAGCTTGCCACGATCATCCGGGTGCGGTTGTGCATGCGGCCTGTCACATACATCTCGCGCATGGCGGCATCGACAAAGGGCTCGCCCGTCATGCCGCGCCGCCAGGCCTCGGCGTCGGGGTTGTCACTGCGCCAGGGAAAGGCTTCCCAGCCCGATTTCCAGCTTGTCCGGTCAAGCTCGGGATAGTGATACATCAGATGCCAGGCGAATTCGCGCCAGACGAGTTCCTTCAGAAACGTCTCGGCCCCGGCATTGCCCTCGGCCATGGCGCGCCAGCCGCGATGCCAGATGAGGCGCGGGCCAATCTCGCCCCAGGCGAGGTTTTCCGAAAGCCCGCTGGTCGCGCGCTCCAGCCCCGGCAGATCACGATCAGCGCTATAGGCGGCCATCGAGCCTGCGGCAAATTCCTCAAGCCGCGCAAGCGCCTTGCCCTCGCCCACCCGTTGATGCGCAGCCACCACCGCCGCGCCGCGGTGTATGGCGGCATCCAGATGCCAGTCCTCCAGCCGGTCCGAGACGGGCCAGAGGGCGGGTGCGGGCAACTGGGCGGGCGCGGGCAAGGCGGGGGCTACCGCGCGGCCGCGCACGGCGCGCCAGAAGGGGGTATAGACCCGGTAAGGTCCGCCCTGCCCCGTCGCGACCTCCCAAGGTTCAAGCAAAAGCGCGCCGGGATGGCTTTGCGCAGTCAGCCCCCGCGCCTTCAAGGCGGCCTTCACCGCCTGATCGCGCGCGCGCGCGGCGGCGTCATACATGCGGCTCCACATCACCCCCGCCGCCCCGGTTTCGTGCGCCAGCGCTGCAAGCACCTCCACCGCCGGCCCGCGCCGCAGGATCAGACGGCTTCCCATGGCAGCCAGCCGCTCGGCAAAGCTCGCCAGCGCCAGACCCAGCCGGAATTTCGGCGCCGCGCCAAGGGCTTCGGTTTCAGGGTCAAGGATGAACACCGGCACCACGGGCCGCCCCGTCGCAAGGGCCGCCGCCAGCATGGGATGATCCGACAGGCGCAGGTCGCGCCGGAACCAGAGAATCAAAGCTGCGTCGGTCATTCCATCCCCATTTCAGGCATTTACGCAGCAAACTTGCCTTTGGTTCATCCTGTGGCGGCAAATAATGGCGCGCAAGGCGCGGGGTGGGCGGCCATTGGGCCGCCCCACCCCTGCCCCACGGCTCAAAGCACCCGGTCTAGCGCCGCAATCAGGCGGCCGACATCCTCGGCGCTGGTGTAATGCGCCGCCGACATGCGCAACACGCCCTTTTCGCGGTCAATCCCCAGCGCCGCCAAAGGCCGCACGGCATAGAAATCGCCCGCCCAGCAGGCAATCTTGTTGCGCCCCAGCTCTTCCGACACCGGAACCGCCGGGCCATCCAGCTCTACCGCCACGGTCGGTGCCCGTTTGGCCGCATCGCGCGGGCCAAGCAGCCGCAGGTCATTGCGACCCGCCAGATAGTCGAGCAATGGCGCGATCACGGCAACTTCCTGTGCGCGCATCAGGTCATGCACGGCCATGTTGCGGCTGGCCGCATTGCTGTCGGAAACCCCATGGGCCGCCGCCAGCGCATCGACATAATCGGCCATCCCGGCACAGGCGGCAATCTGGGCATGGTCCGGCCCGGCGGGCGTGTGACGCTTGTAAAGCGTCGCATGGTTGAAGAAATGCGCCTGGCCCGGCAGGTCCATCCCGAAAGACTCGCGCAGGACCATGATGCCCTGATGCGGACCAAAGGTCTTGTAGGCCGAGAAAAGATAGACGTCACAGCCCAGCGCCGTGACATTGGGAAAGCCATGCGGGGCATAGCTGACCCCATCAACCACCGTGCGCGCGCCCGCCTCTCGGGCCATGGCGGCGATGGCGGCCACATCGTTGATCTCGGCAATCACGTTGGAACAATGCGGAAAGGCCACCGAGCGCACCTTGCCATCGGCGAGAAGCCGTTGCAGATCCGCCGGATCAAGGCTGCCGGTCGCCGGGTCAAGCTGCCATTCGCGCACCTCGATGCCTTCATCGGCCAGACGCCGCCAGACGCCGGAATTGGCCTCATGGTCCTGATTGGTCACTACGATGGCCGCGTTTTGGCCGCGCAGCCATTGGCGCACGGCCTGGGCCAGAACATAGGTGTTGGCCGATGTCGAAGGGCCAAAGCTGACCTCTTCGCGCTTGACCCCCATCATCGCGGCAAGGCGCGTCCTTGCCTCGTCCATCTCGGCCCCGCCTGCTTGCGCGCCGGGATAGGGTCCATAGGGCTGCACCTTGCGGTCGGTGTAAAAGCGATGCAGCCGATCAACCACCTGCTGACACGGGTATGACCCGCCCGCATTTTCAAAGAAGGCATGGCTGGACAGCACCGGCGAGGCAAAGGCCGGAAACTGGCTGCGGACGAAATCAAGGTTCAGCGCGCGGGTCATCAAACTTTCCTGTCGATCGGGTTGGAACGGGACCGGGGAGCACATCCCCATGCCAGAAAAGGAAAACGGTGGCACGTGCCGCCGTGGCAGGTCTTCCCGCCGAGCCGCCTCATCCGGTCAAGGATCGGGCGGCAGACCCCGCCACAGACAGCCACGGCAACGGGTCACGAAAAATGCTATGCGGCGTCTGATGGAAGGTAAAGCCCGGCCAAGCCCGAAAACCCGGAAAAAACGGCAGTTTTTGGCCTGCAAGTCGGGCCAGACCCTTGTATCTGCGAAAAACACGCGCATCTCATAGGGGGCTTAAGCCTGACAGGGGCAACCATTAGCGTCCCGTCATTGTTTGACAACGCCCGCAGGGCAACGACCCGGCAGACACCAACAGCAGAGGACCCGCATGAAAAAACTGTCCCTTCTTCTCGCCTCCACCGCCACCGCGCTCAGCCTTGCTTCGATGGCTTCGGCTGCCGATCCGGAACTGACCGTGTTCGACTGGGCCGGCTTTGAAGAGCAAGCCCTGATCGAGGCCTATGTCGCCAAGCATGGCCAGATGCCGACCTATGCCTTCTTCGCCGATGACGATGAAGCGTTCCAGAAGATGTCCTCGGGCTTCAAGGCCGACGTGGCGCATCCCTGCTCTCAGATGGTGTCGAAATATCGTGACGCCGGCCTGATCGAGCCCTGGGATGTCAGCCGGATTCCGGAATACGAAAACATCGCGCCGCGCTTCAAGGATTCCAAGATTTTCGCCGATGAGGGCGGTGTCTGGTACATTCCGACCGATTACGCCTATACCGCTGTCGCCTGGAACACGACCGAGGTGCCCGAGGCCGATGTGGCCAGCCTGAACGTGTTCAAGGACCCGAAATACGCTGGCCGCATCTCGCTGCCCGACAACACCGATGACGTCTGGGCGCTGGCGCTGCTGGCCACCGGCGTGACCGATTGGACCAACATCAACGATGAACAGTTCGCCGCCGCCGCCGCCTGGCTGCGCGAGGTGCATCCGAATGTCCGCGCCTATTGGTCGGACCCGTCGGAACTGGCCCAGCTGATGGCTTCGGGCGAAGTCCTGATCGCATGGTCGTGGAACGACTCGATCGCGCTTATGCGCGAAGAGAACTTCCCCGTCGGCTTCCAGCGCACCGCCGCCGATGGCGCCTCGACTTGGTTCTGCGGCTATGTGAACTTCAAGGACGCACCCGGCAGCGAAGACAAGGCCTATGACTTCATCAACGCCTGGCTTGAGCATGGTTCGGCCAAGGGTCTGTTGGAGAACTTCGGCTATGCCCATTCGAACGACGCCGCCATGGCCTCGATCACCGCGGAAGAGCTGGCAGCAGCCGATGTGAGCCCGATCGAAGGCACGCTTCTGGCCCAGACGCCGATTGATCACGCCATGCGCGAAAAGATGCTGGAAGAGTTCGAACTCATCAAGACCGGCTTCTGATCAGGGCGTGATCCACGCCTGACAAACGCCCGCAAGCCCCGGCTTGCGGGCGTTTTGCATGGGCGCGCCCCTTGCGTCCTGCCCCCGCCGCGCCTATATCTTGTCTTGTCCGGGGCAACCCGGACTATGGTGATAAACGCACCTGTAATAAACGGCTCGGACCCGGGGGCGGTACCCGGCGGCTCCACCATTACACCCGGCATTGCGGGGGCAAGGGGCCGAAACAGGATCGACGGACGTCTAAAGAGGCCAGCTTTTACCCGATAGGCACCACCGTTATCGGACCACAAGTGTAGTTGCCAATGACAACCACGCTCCGGTGGCTCTGGCTGCGTAAGCGGTCCGAACATCGAAACCTAAGCCCTTCCGCTTAGCCGCGTAAGGCGGGGCCCCCAGGAGCCTGGCAACAGAATCCTGGACCTTCTCCCTCCTTGTTCTGCGTGACCCGCCACAAGGCCAAAGCCTCGCTTGCGGCCCTTGTCGTGTCGCCTTCCCCTTTCCTTCGAGAACGAATCCCCTATGCTGGCCGCATCGCATGAAAAGGGGCGCGCATGGCACGGACCATTGATTACGGCAATCTGATGCACCGGGCGATGCGCGGGCTGATCCAGACCGTTCTCAAGGATGTGGCTGAAAACGGCCTGCCCGGCGCGCATCATTTCTTCATCACCTTTGACACGAATGCCGAGGGCGTCGAGATTGCCGACTGGTTGCGCAGCCGTTATCCTCATGAAATGACGGTTGTCATCCAGCATTGGTTTGAAAACCTGGTGGTCACCGATGAGGGCTTTTCGATCACGCTGAATTTCGGCAATCAGCCCGAACCGCTGGTCATCCCCTTTGACGCGCTGCGCACCTTTGTCGATCCCTCGGTTGAATTCGGCCTGCGGTTTGAAACCAATGAGGCCGAGGACGAGGATGAGGAAGAGCCCGATGACGAGCCCGACCCTCCGCAGCAAGACGCCCAGATCGTGCGTTTGGACAGGTTTCGCAAGACCTGAGGCGACAGCACCAAGGCAGATGAATCTGTCGGTATGCGACGGTATGCCGATTGAAATCCGCATGATCCGCGCTTATGAGACGGCTAGCAACTGAAGAGAGGCTTGCCCCATGTCCGCGAAGACTGCTGCGACCCGCACCGAAACCGACAGCTTTGGCCCGCTTGAGGTCCCCGCCGACAAGTATTGGGGCGCGCAGACCCAGCGGTCGATCATCAACTTTCCGATCGGCTGGGAACGTCAGCCGGTCGCGATCATCCGCGCGCTTGGCGTCATCAAGAAGGCCTGCGCGATCGTGAATGTGGCGCAGGGCGATCTGGATGCGGACCTGGGCAAGACGATTGCCGCCGCTGCGCAAGAGGTGATCGACGGCAAGTTCGACGACAACTTCCCGCTGGTCGTGTGGCAGACCGGATCGGGCACCCAGTCGAACATGAACGCCAACGAGGTCATTTCGAACCGCGCGATTGAAATGATGGGCGGGGTGATGGGCTCGAAAAAGCCGGTCCACCCGAATGACCATGTGAACATGGGCCAATCGTCGAATGACACCTTCCCCACCGCCATGCATGTGGCCATTGGCATGATGGCGCGCGATGTGCTGTTGCCTGGGTTGGAAAAGCTGCACCGCGCGCTGGTGGCGAAATCGGCCGAATTCAAGGACATCATCAAGATCGGCCGCACCCATACGCAGGATGCGACGCCCCTGACCCTGGGGCAGGAGTTTTCCGGCTATGCCAAGCAGGTCGAACGCGGGATTGACCGCGTGAAGATGTGCCTGCCGCACATCTATGAACTCGCGCAAGGCGGCACCGCCGTGGGCACCGGCCTGAACACCCGCGTGGGGTTCGATGCCCGCGTGGCGGCTGAAATCGCCAAGATCACCAACCTGCCCTTCGTCACCGCCCCGAACAAGTTCGAAGCTTTGGCCGCCCATGACGCCATGGTGATGTTCTCAGGCGCGCTGAAGACGGTTGCGGCGTCCTTGTTCAAGATCGCCAATGACCTTCGTCTTTTGGGCTCCGGCCCGCGTTCGGGCTTGGGCGAGTTGATCCTGCCGGAAAATGAACCCGGCTCGTCGATCATGCCAGGCAAGGTGAACCCGACCCAGGCCGAGGCGCTGACCATGGTCTGCGCCCATGTGATGGGCAATGATGCCGCCGTGGGCTTTGCCGGAAGCCAGGGCCATTTCGAGCTGAACGTCTATAACCCGATGATGTCCTATAACGTGCTTCAGTCCATGCAGCTTTTGGGCGATGCGGCGGGGTCCTTCACCGACAACATGGTGGTCGGCACGCAGGCCAATGTGGCGCGGATCGACAAGCTGATGAAGGAAAGCCTGATGCTGGTGACGGCTTTGGCGCCCACGATCGGCTATGATGCGGCGACCAAGGTGGCCAAGACTGCCCACAAGAACGGCACCACCTTGCGCGAAGAGGCGATTGCCTTGGGCTATGTCGATGGGGAAACCTTTGACCGCATCGTGCGGCCCGAGGATATGGTCGGGCCAAAGGGCTGAGATGGCAGAAATCGTCAACCTTCGCGCGGCCCGCAAGGCCAAAGAGCGGTCGCAGGCCCGCGCGAAGGGCGATGAGAATGCAGCGAAGTTCGGCCGGACCAAGGCCGAGAAGGATCTGGAAAAAGCGCGGGCCGAAAAGGCCAAGCGCGATCTTGACGGGCACGCGCGCGAATGAGCGGGCGGCCCGTCAAGCATTCCCTGACCTTGAAGGGTCACCGCACATCGGTGTCATTGGAGGCTGAGTTCTGGGAGGCCTTTCAAGGGCTTGCCAGGGCGCGCGGGGTTTCGGTGAATGAGCTGGCGGCCGAAGTGGATGCCGGGCGGGCAGGCGATGTGGGGCTTGCTTCGGCGATCCGGGTCTGGGTTCTGCGGGCCTTAACCGAGCGTTAAGGATGACTGGGCAATCCTTCCCTGAAAGAGGATCGCCATGACCCAGATTGTTCGCCCCCTTTCGCCGGATGGCTGGATCCGCCATTTGTTCGCTTCCCAAGCCGCACCGGAAGGCGGAATTGTCCGCCGCCAGATAAGAGATGTCGAACGCTACTACGGTCGAACAGCGTTTCTGGAAGAAATGAAGCGGCGAGGTTTTCCGGTTGTGGAAAACGCCGGGTAATTCGTCGTGTTCTGCAACAACGAACCCATCCGCCGCCTGGCGTGAGAGAGGACGATTTCTGCGCGCAGAAATCGGTTTCGGAGTTTGCGCGCAAACTCCGGGACCAGAGTTTGGTCCAAACTCTGACTAGCGGCGGCGGATATTCAACCAGATACCATCCTTCGCCCGCACCGTCAGATGCGCCACCGGCACCGGATCACGGCCCTCGATCCGGTCAAACCGCCAGTGCCTGACCAACATCGCCAAGAGCAAGGTCCCTTCCACCATGGCAAACCCTGCCCCGGTGCAGACCCGTGGCCCTGCTGAAAAGGGCAGGTAGGCATCGCGCTGGCAGGTGCGGTTTTCCTCGCGTTGCCAGCGGTCAGGGTCAAACCCGTCGGGGTTTGGCCAGATCCGCTCGTGCCGATGCAGATGCCATGGCGACAGCACCATCTGCGCGCCGGGGGCGACCTTGCGGTCGCGCATCTCTTCGGGACAAGTGTTTTCGCGCACCATCATCGGGACGGGCGGATAAAGCCGCAGGGTTTCCCGAAACACATCCCGCGCAAACTTGAGCCGGGAAAGTTCTGAGAATTCAGGATCTTGACTAAGGTTTGCGACCTCGACTGCCGCGCGGTCCTGCACATCCGGGTAAAGCGCCAAGAGATAAAGCGCCCAGGACAGGGCCGAAGCGCTGGTCTCATGCCCCGCCAGAAAGAAAATCGCCACCTGATCGATCATCTCTTCAGTCGTGAACGGTTCTCCCGATATGGGGTCAGGCGTTGTCATGATCTTGGTGGCCAGATCATCCGGCGCAGTGCCTGCGGCGATGTCAGCCGCGTGCGCCTCGCACAGTTGCGCGATCAACCCCCGGATCACCGCTGCCGAGCGCCGCGTGTCACGGCGGTGAAACCGCGGCAGCCAGCGCGGCAAGGGCAGGAAGGCCGCGATGTTCAAGAGGGGCTGCGTGCGCTGATAGGCGCGGAATTCGTGGAACACCGCCGACGCCACCTGATGCTCGATCGGAATTGAGAACAGCGTGCAAAAGATGACATCGGCGGCGGCGTGGCTCATCTCTTCCTCGATCTCCACCACACCGGGCACGAGCCGCCCAACCGCCCCCTGCCCCGCCGCCACGATGGCCGGGAAGGTGTCGCGCAGCCGCCCCCCTTCGAAAGCCGGGTCGATGATGCGGCGCTGGCGTTTCCAGACCTCGCCATTGGTCACAAAGACCGAATTCCCCAAGAGCGGGTTCAGCCCCTCTCGGATACGGTTCGATTTCGGAAAGTCATCGGGTCGTTCGAGCAGGATGCGGTTCACCAGGGCCGGGTCGTTGCACAGATAGCTGCGAAAGAAGGGCGTGCGGAATTCCGCCATCCAGGCCCGGTAAAGCCGCGCGGGCTGCGAGGACAGGATGTCATGGCGAAACATCCGGAAATGCTGCCAGAAACTGGCTTTGTCAGGGCGTGCGCGGGGCTTCGGAGGGATCATGCGACCGACCGGAAGCGCGAAAGCGGCGTCTCGATCCGGCTTTAGGACGGGACGCGGCCTGCATAGCGCGCGCCGAGCGTGATCGGGCCGGCGGTGATCTGGAAATAGTCATAATGGCCGGGCCGGTCAAAGGCGCAGAGATACTGGAAATGCAGCCGGAAATACTGTCGCCGCAGATACTCCCACCGTTCGGGCGACAAGGACTGCGAAAAAGCAGCCGACAGGACCAAAGGCCAGCGCTTGTTCTCGGGTGCCACTCCGGTCACCGAAACCGGATCGCACAGCGCAAAGGCGCAGGCATCGCCCGGCGCTGTCACATCGACCCAGGTCAGCTCATCGCGCGCCGAAAGAAAGGCCAGATCCCGCCTGAGGCGCCGCGCCTCGGGCAGGAACGACACTATTGGCACCACCTGCCCCAACGACAAGAGCGCCAGCGCCGGGCGATTGGCCCCAGGCCCCGAGTGTTCAAGATCGTGACGGATCAGGTCCGACAGGATCGACACCGCCAGATGCGCACCCGAGGAGTGGCCGACCACCAGGACCTCATCAACCTCCTCGGTCAAGGCCGCGGCGATGCGGCGACGAAACTCGGCCATCCGCGCCTCAAGTTCGGGCGGGTTCGCCCCCCCGGCCTGGGCCGAATAGGCGTAGTCGTTCATCAGGTAATAGGCGAGGATCCGGTTGTCATGGCGTTTGAACACCGACAGCACCGCCGAGGCCACCCCGGCCCCTGCCGCCAGCCCCACGGCCCAATGGGTCAGCCAGCCGGTCAGAAAGCCTAGGCTGCTGCCAAGGACCAGCGCAGCCAGAAGCTGCAGCAAAAGCACGATGATCGGGTAAAGCGCCGCCACCATCGGCCCACCGCGCAGCTTCATCAGACGGAACAGCGCGCCGCTGCCCAGATAGGCCCAGGCCGTGCGGACAAGCTGCAGGTAGGTGCCAAGAATGCCGCGTTTCATCGAGCTTTTCACGATGTCGGACCAGACCAGCACCTCAACCTCGGCCTCAGCGCGACGTCCGTCCATGTCGGCGGTCACCTGCCAGCCATAGCTGCCCTTTTCAGGCTTTGGCTTAAGATCAAGGTGATAACCCTGAATGCGCGCCTGTTCCGCGCCTTCCTTGCGATAGAGCTCGCGATAGCGGCGCGGATGCACCGGGTCATAGCCGGGAATATAGAACACCCGCCGACGAAAGATCCGCCCGGCGCCGCCATCCCTGATCTGATCGCTGCTGTCTCCCGTCACACCCCCGCCGATTTCCCGGCATCCTGCCAGGAAACCTTGGCAGAATATGGGCGATCACCCCAGCACGGGCAAGCCAAGCGCGGTCAGAAGGTCCAGAAGCCAGCCGGAAAACACCGAGAAGGTTCCTGTAAAGAGCGTCAGGCCAACGACCAAGAGCAAGACACCCATCGCCACTTCGATCTTGCGCATGTGGGGTTTGAGCCGCCGCATCAGACCCATGGCCTGGGCGATGAAGATAGCCGAAAGCAGGAAGGGCAGGCCTAGGCCCATGGCATAGACCCCCATGAGGTAAAGCGTGCGACCCATGTCATTGCCCTGCATCGCCATGGTCAGGATGCCCGACAGGATCGGCCCGTTGCAGGGCGTCCAACCGAAAGCGAAGGCAAGGCCAAGGACATAGGCCCCAAGCGCCGAACCGCCGCGGTCGCCCGCATCCAGCCGCGCCTCTCGGTCAAGGATCCTGATGCGAAACACCCCGATGAAATGCAGACCGAAGACGATGACGACAGCCCCGGCGATCTGGTTGAAAAGCTCAAGATTCGACAGGAAGAAGCGGCCAAAGGCCGAAGCGGCAAAGCCCAGGAGCAGGAAGATGGTCGACAGGCCCAGAACAAAGAACAGCGCCGGCAGGATGACGCGGCGGCGCGCGGCACCCGATGCGGTCATCTCGCCCATCGAAATGCCGCCCATATAGGCCAGATAGGGCGGCACCACCGGCAGGACGCAGGGCGACAGGAAGGACAAGAGCCCCCCCGCAAAGGCCAGAAGGCTGGCCAGTACCAGACCTGCATCCAGGATATCAAAGCCGAACATGGGTGTCTCCTTGGGGCTGTGATAGCCCTGACAGGCCCGCTCGTCACCCCCCAGCCGCCTCACATCCCCGTCAGAACAGCCACAAAATGCCAAAACCGCGAAGATTTGGGCTGGCGTCGGAGCCTCCAGCGGGGGTATTTGGGCCAAGATGAAAGGCCCGGCCATGGAATTCGACGTCGAGATCGATTGTGAAGGGTTGCTGTGCCCCTTGCCGGTCTTGCGGGCGCGCAAGCGGCTTTTGGGCATGGCGCCAGGTCAGGTGTTGTGCGTTCGGGCCACCGATGCGATGGCCGCAATCGACCTGCCGCATTTCTGCACAGAAGCCGGGCACGAGTTTATCACAGCCCGTCACGAAGGCCCCGTTGGCCTGTATCTGATCCGGGCAGGCGGTGGTTGAAACCGGCTGTGGCAGATGAAAGCGGGCGGCAGGATGACCTGCCGCCCGGTTCCCTTTAGCGTCCGACGGACCACCAGCCCTTTTTCCGGGGCTTGGGCGGCCCGGCGTCGGGCGCGTCTTGCGGATCGGGCAAAAGCGCGGTGCCGGGGGCAGGTTCGCTCAGCACCGGATCGGCGGGGAAGCTCAGCTCGGCCGCAGCAGCGACGGGCTCTGCCTCGGGAGCGGTTGCCTTGGGTTTGGCGCGGCTGCGGCTTGCTTTCGGTTTTGGAGCCTCGGCGGCCACCTCGGCCTGAGGCGCGGGCGCGGCGGGGGCTTCGGCCTCGGACGCGGCCTTGGGCTTGGCGCGGCTGCGGGTTGCCTTGGGCTTCTCTCCCTCGACGGCAGGCGCGGGGGCCTTGTCTGCCGCTGGCTTCGGTGCGGATTTCCGGCTGCGCGTCACACCACGCTTTGCAGGTGCGGCGGACGCCTCTGCGGCGGCTTCGGTGGTTTCAGGTGCCGCCTCGACGGAGGCAGAGCCATCAGCCGCGCTGGACGCAACCTCGTCCTCACCCTCATCCTCTGCCGCGTCATCGTCACCCGCAGCATCCGCTTGTCCGGCTGCCTCGGCGCCCTGACCGCTGCCGCCCGACTTGCGCCGACGGCGGCGGCGGCGGCGCTTGCGGGTGGTGCCTGCCCCATCGCCACCTTCGGCGGCCGCGCCGCCCTCGGTGGCTTCGGTCTCACCTTCCGCCTCTTTGGCCATATCCTCTTCGACGATATCCTCGTCGATCTCGTCCACCGGATCGCCCATCAGCCCTGCATGACCCGAAATCACCGGGGCGTGTTCCGGCACAAGCCGCGTCGCGGTCTTGAACTTTTCAATCGCGTAATCGGGGCTGATCAGCGCCGGATCGGCCTCGATCCGCACGCTCATCCCATAACGGGCCTCAATCAGCGCGATATGTTCGCGCTTCTGGTTGAAAAGGAAGTTAACGATGCCGATCGGTGCCTTCAACAGCACTTCCTTGGACCGCTTCCGCGTGCCTTCCTCGTCCAGCGCGCGCAGAACCTGCAGCGCCATGCTGTCATCCGACCGGATCAGCCCGGTGCCGTGGCAATGCGGGCAGGGCTGGGTGGTGGATTCCAGCATCCCCGGACGCAGGCGTTGACGGCTCATCTCCAACAGGCCAAAGCCCGAGATGCGGCCAACCTGAATGCGCGCACGGTCGGTTTTCAGCTTGTCCTTCAGGCGCTTTTCAACAGCGGCGTTGTTCCTGCGCTCTTCCATGTCGATGAAGTCGATGACGATCAGACCGGCCAGATCGCGCAGGCGCAGCTGGCGGGCCACCTCATCGGCGGCCTCAAGGTTGGTCTTGAGCGCGGTCTCCTCGATGGAGCCCTCTTTCGTGGCCCGGCCCGAGTTAACGTCGATGGCCACCAGCGCTTCGGTCACGCCGATCACGATATAGCCGCCGGATTTGAGCTGCACGACAGGGTTGAACATGCCCGCCAGATAGCCTTCGACCTGATAGCGCGCGAAGAGCGGCGTCGGGTCGGTATAACGCTGCACCTGCCGCGCGTGGCTGGGCATGATCATCCGCATAAAGTCCTTGGCGGTGCGATAGCCTGCCTCGCCCTCGACCAGCACTTCTTCGATCTCTTTGTTATAAAGATCGCGGATCGACCGCTTGATAAGATCGCCCTCTTCATAGATCGGCGCGGGGGCGATGGATTTCAGCGTAAGTTCCCGGATCTGTTCCCACAGCCGCATCAGGTATTCGTAATCGCGCTTGATCTCGGGCTTGGTCCGCTTGGCGCCTGCGGTACGGATGATCAGGCCCGCGCCTTCCGGAACCTCGATCTCGCCGGCGATTTCCTTGAGCTTCTTGCGGTCAGCGGCCTGGGTGATCTTGCGGGAAATGCCGCCACCGCGGGCGGTGTTCGGCATCAAGACGCAGTAGCGACCGGCCAGCGACAGATAGGTGGTCAGTGCGGCCCCCTTGTTGCCGCGTTCTTCCTTGACCACCTGCACCAGCATGATCTGGCGCACCTTGATGACTTCCTGAATCTTGTAGCGCCGCGCGCGCGGGCGGCGGGGCTGGCTGATTTCTTCGGCCACATCCTCTTCGGCGATGGATTCGATATCGTCATCGGTGTCCGAGGCATGGTCGATGGCGTGATAGGCGTGATCGCCTTCACCGTTGCCCTCATCGCCCTCGCCCGCCGCATCGGCGGCGGTGTCGGCCGTGACGCCGTCGGAGGCATCCGGCATGGCATCGGCCGCACCGTCGGTCTCGCTCAGATCGACGACATCCATCGCCGAAATCTCGCCAGTGGCCACCTCATCGCCCGTGGCGGCACGTTCGGCCTTCGGGCCGGGCTTGGGGCCACGGCGCGGGCGGGACCGGCGGTTTTCCTCCTCTTCCTGCGCACGATTATAGGCGCGCTCTTCTTCCAGAAGCGCCTGACGGTCGGCCACCGGGATCTGATAGTAATCGGGGTGAATTTCGGCAAAGGCGAGAAAGCCATGGCGGTTGCCGCCATAGTCCACGAAGGCCGCCTGCAGCGAGGGTTCGACCCGCGTCACCTTGGCCAGATAGATGTTTCCGGCCAGCTGGCGCTTGTTCAGGGTTTCAAAGTCAAACTCTTCGACCTTGTTTCCGTCCACCACGACCACGCGGGTTTCTTCCGCATGGGTGGCGTCGATAAGCATTTTCTTAGACATATCAATCCATTGCGCCTTGCACGCACAAAGACCCCCGGCGGACCGGAGGCGGGATCATACGGGACAAGGCGGCTTGTTCGGGCGGACGCGCGCAATTCAAGGTCGCGGGACGTGCCCGAAGGGCACTCCTCACCTGTCCATGCAATCACAGCACGCGCCATCGCGGTTCACGTCTGAGCGGCTTTTGGGGCCACCCACCTGTTCAAGCGCGCAACTCTTTGAAATCAGAGATTTACACGCAATTTTGCGGCCAATCGGGGCCGATCCGACCGCCCGTCCGTTTCGACACGCAACACGCGCCGGAGCGGGACAGGCAGAGAATTTCGCGGCGGGCATTCCCACCTGTTTCCAACCTAGCGGCAAAGGGCAGGCAATTACAACGGATTTCTGACAGCATTTCGCCGCGCCGCCCCATCCACCTCGTCGAGCGCTTCGCTTCTCCTCGTGCGCCCCCCCGAAGAGAAGCGAAGCGCCCGATGAGGGTCAGGTATAATCCTGCCGCTGCAACCCGTATTTCGCCATCTTTTCGTTCAGCGTCCGGCGCGGCAGGCACAATTCGTCCATCACCGCGGTGATGCTGCCCTTGTGGCGGCGCATGGTGTTGTCGATCAGCATTTTCTCGAAGCTTTCGACATATTCCTTCAAGGGCTTGCCTTCGGTCGTCATCGCTGGGCCAGACGCCTCGTTATCGGCCATCAGCAAGGACGCGATCGACCCCGATCCCCGGCGGTTTTGCAAGACGGCGCGTTCGGCGATGTTCACCAGCTGGCGCACATTGCCGGGCCAAGGGGCCTGCAAGAGCTGGGCCGCTTCCTGCGCCGTCACCTGCGGCGCCTCACAGCCGTATTCCTCGGCAAAGGCCTCAGACGCGCGGGCAAAAAGCGTCAGGATATCCTCGCCGCGCGACCGAAGCGGCGGGCAGATGATGGTCATGGCCCCCAGCCGATAGAACAGATCGGCGCGCAGCAGGTCCTCAAGCGTCTTGTCGGGCGCATGTTCGTTGCAGATGCCGATGATCCGCGTCTCGGGCGGCGTGGACTGATTGTTGATCAGCGTCAGAAGCCGGGATTGCAGCGCGTGGCTCAGCGCCTCGATGTCCTCAAGACAGAGCGTGCCGCCCCGCGCCTCTTCCACCAGCGGCAATTGCCCGTCTTCCGAGGGGCCAAAGATCTTGGCCGCCAACTGATCTTCGCCCCAGGCCGCGCAAGAGACGCTGACGAATTTCTTCGACGCCCGTGGCCCCACCGCATGCAGCGCATGGGCCACCAGCGTCTTGCCGGTGCCGGTTTCGCCGTCGATCAGCACATGGCTGTCGGCCTGCCCCAGATCGAGGATATCCTCGCGCAGCCGTTCCATCGCCGGGCTGGCGCCGATCAGCTTCTTCATGATGGTTGACCCATCCGACAATTCGCGACGCAGCGCGCGGTTATCCAGCGTCAGACGGCGCGATTGGGTGGCCTTCTTGGCCAGTTCGGTCATCCGGTCGGGGTTGAATGGCTTTTCCAGAAAATCAAACGCCCCCACCCGCATCGCCTCGACCGCCATCGGCACATCACCGTGGCCTGTGATCATGATGACCGGCAGGCCCGAATCCATGCCCATCAGGCGTTTCAGAAACGCCATGCCATCCATCCCCGGCATCTTGATATCGCTGACCACGACGCCCGGAAACTCGGGGCCAATCACCTTCAGTGCCTCTTCGGCACTGGCATAGGTTTCGGTGTCGAACCCCGAAAGCGCCAGCCACTGGCTGATCGAGGCCCGCATATCCGCCTCGTCATCGACAATTGCCACCTTCATTGCCCGTGCCATGCGGACCTCCTCATTCTGCTGCCCGTGGAGCGCGCCCGCTGGCCAAGGCCAGAACCGGAAGCTGCATTTCAAACACCGCCCCACCATCCTCGGCGTTATGCGCCGTCAGGCGGCCGCCCAGATCGGTGACGATCCCGGACGAGATGGCCAGGCCAAGGCCCACCCCCTCACCCGGCTTTTTCGTTGTATAGAACGGCTCGAACACCGAACCGATATCGGTAATGCCGGGACCATTGTCACGCACCGCCAGCGTCGCCAGATCCCCCATCGTCATCAACAGATCGATCTGCGGTTTGGCCACATCTTTCGTTGCATCCAGCGCATTGCGCAAAAGGTTGATGATCACCTGCTCCAACCGGATGCGATCGGCCATCACCATCACCGGCTGACGGGGAAGCGTGCGGGTGATCTGCACCACCCTTTGCTTCAGCTGCGGCTCCATCATGGCAAGGGCCGAGGACAGGCAGGCGCGCAGATCCACCGGCTCGAAAGCCTCGCCACCCTTGCGGGCATAGGATTTGAGCTGCCGCGTGATCGCCCCCATGCGCTCGATCAGATCGTCGATCCGCTGGAACGATGACAGCGCCTCCTCGGGCCGCTTGCGCTGCAACAAAAGCCGCGCCCCGGCCAGATAGGTCTTCATCGCGGCAAGCGGCTGGTTCAGCTCATGGCTGACAGCCGCCGACATCTCGCCCAGTGCGGCCAGCTTCGAAGACTGCGCCAGCGTCAACTCGGCCACTTCCAGCGTCTTCTGCACCTTCTCGCGCTCGGCAATCTCGCGGTTCAGCCGGGCGTTCAAAAGCCTCAGCTCGGCCGATTCCCGCTGCAAGGAAAGGCTCTGCGACCAGGCCCGGCGCGACAGCATGTAAAAGGTCAGCGCCGCCAGAATGGCAAAGGCCATAATCACCAGCGCAATCACGCCATTCACCCGCTCGCGCACCGAATCATAGGCAGTAAAGGCAACCATCCGCCAGCCCCGGAACGGCACCCGCGCCTCGGTCCGCAAGACCGCCTCACCGGCCAGATAGGCGTCAGGCGGGTTCTGCGCCCAATCAGCCGCGCCTTTCAGCGCCCGCCCGAAGGCCGAGGAATCTTCAACCGTCTTGAGCGCCTCATCAAGCGGCTTGCCGCGCCAGGCCGTCTCGGTCGCCAAAAGCACCGTGCCAGTGCTGTCGGCCACCAGAACCGCATCCTGCAGGCCAGCCCAGGCGCGCTCATGCTTCATCAGATCGGCGCCCACAACGATAACACCCAGCACCCGCCCATCCGCAAAGATCTGACGCGAATAGGTAAAGTCATACCCCCCACCCGCCCGCTGCGCGGCCGCAAAAACCGTGTCGCGGCTGCGCATGGCATCAACGAAATAGGGGCTGGTGCGATGGCTTGTGCCCAGAAGATTACGGTTCGTCGCCCCGACGGCCCGCCCATCCTTGTCCAAAAGCAGGATCGAAGCCACGCCGATCTCGCCCTGCACCTTGATAAGCCGCGACGTGGTATCCGAAAACCGCCCCCGCACCAGCGCATCGCGGATCGCCGGATCATCCACCAAAAGAAGCGGCACAACCGAGGTGCGCTGCAACTCCGAAAGCATGTTGCCCGAATAGAGCGCCAGCCGCAGTTCGGCCCGGTTGCGCGTGGTCTCGGTAAAGCGTTCGGACAGCCAGCGGTTGGTGGCCAGCACCGTTCCAATCGCCACAAGGATCAGCGCCGCAACCACCAGCCGCACAACCCATGACCCGCCAAAAGGCGTGGTCCTGACGGTGTCGGAAGGGGGCTGCTCGCTCATGACGCAAATCTAGGCCCCCGGGCGGCGGGCCTCAAGCCAAAGCGCGTCAGGCCAGCGCCATCCCGCGCATCAGCCCCTGAAACAGGCCCGCCCCGTCCGTGCCACCCAAAACCGGATCATTTGCCCGCTCGGGATGCGGCATCATGCCAAGGACGCGACGGTTTTCCGACAGCACGCCCGCAATATCGGCCATGGAGCCATTGGGGTTATGGCCATAGGTAAAGGCGATCCGGTCTTCCGCGCGCAACCGGGCCAGACCCTCGGCATCAATGGTGTAACTGCCGTCGTGATGCGCAATCGGGATCATCAGCGACTGGCCCATGTCATAACCTTGTGTAAAGGCGCTTGCCGTGGTGGCGACCTTCAATTCGATGGTCTTGCAGGCGAACTTCAGCCCCGCATTGCGCATCAGGACACCCGGCAAAAGCCGCATCTCGGTCAGCACCTGAAACCCGTTGCAAATGCCCAGCACATAGCCGCCGCGCGCTGCATGGGCCTGGATGGCCGCCGCGATGGGCGATTGCGCCGCGATGGCCCCACAGCGCAGATAATCGCCAAAGGAAAAGCCGCCCGGCACCCCCACCACATCCGTGCCCGCAGACAAGGCCGTGTCCTTGTGCCAGACCCGGTTGACGGCAAATCCCGCCCGTTCGAAGGCCACCGCCAGATCGCGGTCACAGTTGGAACCCGGGAAGGTGACTACAGCGGCTTTCATGGGCCTGGGCCTCCGAAGATTGGGGATGGTCGCCCCATACCCCATGTGCCCCCAGCCTTCCACCCCGAAATGGGTTCATCTTGGCAAAAATACCCATGCGACAGGGCCGCAGCACCGCCGCTTCAGACCTCAGCCCGCCAGATCGGTAATGACCGCCACCCCCGGTGGCATCGGCCCGTTGAAGGCGCGCAACTCCTCTGACGCACGCGACAGCGCCACATGCCGCGCCACAATGGGCGCGACATCGACCCGCCCCATCTCGATCAAGGTCAACAGCGCGGGATAGCGCCAGGACGGCATCCCGCGTGAGCCAAAGACCGAAAGCTGCTTCATGTAGACGGCGTTCATGTTGATCTGCATATTCGCCGTATGACCGACGGGCAAGCCCACCTGCACATGCCGCCCCATCGGCCTGAGGCACTCCAGCGATCCGTTGGCCGTGGCCTCGATCCCAAGGGCTTCCACACTGACATGCGCGCCCCCGCCGGTGATCTCGATGATCCTTGCGGCCACATCGCCGTCACGGGCATTGATCGCCGCCTCTGCGCCCAGGCTAAGCGCATGATCCAGCCGCTCCTGCACCACATCCACCACGATCACCCGCGCCCCCAGCGCGCGGCCAAGGATCAACAAAGACAGCCCCACGCCCCCCGTGCCATGCACGGCAAGCCATTCCCCCGCCTGCAACCCGGCCCGCCCCGTGAGCGCATGAAAGGCCGTGGTCACCCGGCAACCCAATCCGGCGGCAAGCGCCGGCGTCAGGCTCTCGGGCAGGCGGGCAAGGTTATGGGCATGGGGCGCGCTGACATATTCGGCATAGGCCCCCGGCTCGCCAAACCCCGGCACGCGCTGCGCCCGGCAGGTGGTGGTCTGGCCGGATTGACACTCTGGGCATTGGCCGCAGGATAGGATGAAGGGCGCGATCACCCGCTCCCCCACCCGCCATTTGGCCAAGGGCCCAGCCTCTACCACCTCGCCGCAATACTCATGGCCCGGAATGGCCCCCAGCTTGACCTTCGGATGCTCGCCCACCCAGCCATGCCAATCGCTGCGACAGATGCCACAGGCCAAGACCTTCAAGACCACGCCATCGGGTTCGCAGACGGGATCGGGCACGGTTTCGATGGACAGATCGGCGTTGTAGTTGCGGATGACGGCAGCGCGCATGGGCAAGTCCTTTGGGGTTTCGGCCATTCAGCCCGAAGAGCCCTGCCCTGTCCGGCAAGGAACCGACCGCCGATGTCGGGCGCCGCAAATTTCTTCGAAGAAATTTGCCAAGATTTTGCGCCAAAATCTTGGCCTGCGTGGTTGTGGTTAAAGGATCTCGATCCGGTAGCTTTCGATGACCGTATTGGCCAAAAGCTTTTCACACATCGCCTTTGCCGCAGCCTCAGCGGCGGCCTTGTCGGTCTCGGCCAGGTCAAGTTCGATCACCTTGCCCTGCCGCACGCCGTTCACCCCCGGAAATCCCAAGGCGCCCAGCGCATGGCGCACCGCCTCGCCCTGCACATCCAGAACTCCGGCCTTCAGCATGACAGTGATGCGGGCTTTCATGGCAATCCCTCAAAGTTGGCTTTGCCGCCCATTACCGCCGCATGGCCCGGACGGCAAGGGCCGGGATCAATTGATAAGCGTCGGCTTGGTCGTATGGGTCACATTCGACGGCAGAACGCCCAGACGGCGGGCAAGCTCGGTATAGACATCCGCCAAGGGGGCGGGCTCTGCCGCAGGCTGGCCCTCCCGCTCGCCCAAGGCGCGCAGGTCCCACAGGCGGCAACTGTCCGGCGTGATTTCATCAGCCACGATCAGCCGCATGAAATCGCCCTCCCAGACCCGGCCCATTTCCAGCCGGAAATCCGCCAGCCGAATGCCAACCCCCAGCATGACACCGGACATGAAGTCATTCACCCGCAAGGCCAGCGCCACCATGTCATCCAGATCCTGCTGGTTGGCCCAGCCGAAGGCGACAATATGCTCTTCGGCCACCATGGGCGAATTCAGCCGGTCATCCTTGTAATAGTATTCCACGATGGGGCGCGGCAGCGCCATGCCCTCGGGGATTCCCAGCCGCGCCGACAATTCCCCCGCGGCAAAATTGCGCACCACGACTTCCAGCGGAATGATCTCGGCCATGCGCACCATCTGTTCGCGCATGTTCACCCGGCGGATGAAATGGGTCGGCACGCCGATGGCGTTCAGCCCCGACATGAAGAATTCCGACAGCCGGTTGTTCAGCACGCCCTTGCCATCCACCGCCGCCGGTTTCGGCTCATCCGCGGTGGGGGCGCTGTCATCCTTGAAATACTGGATCAGGGTGCCCGGCTCTGGCCCTTCGTAAAGGATCTTCGCCTTGCCCTCATAGACCTTTTTCCTGCGCGCCATGCATGCCTCGATCACAATGGGCACCGGGGCGGCAAATGCCACCCTGACCCGTTCTGTCCGGCTATACGCATTGCACGCGCCGCTTGCAACCCGGCCACCCGGCCCGGGGCCAGTCGCATCATGCCCCGTGCCGCTTGGGGCTTGAACGCAGGCCCCCATGGGGGCATATGGGGTCAAAGCGTATCTTGATCCGGAGTGCCAGCCGATGACCACCTTTGACGACCGCGAAAACGCGTTCGAAGCCAAGTTTGCCCATGACACGGAGATGCAGTTCCGCGCCGAGGCCCGTCGCAACAAGCTTGTGGGCCTGTGGGCTGCCGGGCTTTTGGGCAAGTCGGGCGACGAGGCGGCCGACTATGCCATGAGCGTCGTCTCGGCCGATTTCGAAGAGGCCGGGATTGAAGATGTGGTGCGCAAGGTGGCCGGCGATCTGGCCGGCAAGGCCAGCGCCGATGAGATCCGCGCCAAGATGGCCGAGCTTCTGCCCGTCGCCAAAGCCCAGCTGATGTCAGAGTTCTGACGAAAGCCCTTCTTGGCGGTGAACCGCTCGATGCCAAGGCCGCGCCCCGCCCGGGCGCGGCTTTTTCATGGGCAGGCCGGGCGCGGTCAACTCACCGGCGGCGCACCGCCGATCATGCGCCAAATCGAACGGCATCATGTGGAATATGAATTTGCCTATCCCGCCGACCCGTGGCACATCCCAATCTGACATCGCCGACAGTTGCCCCCGAGGAGACAGACCATGGCCCAGGACGCTCTTTCGAAATTGCTTGCCAGCCGTGACTGGCTGATGGCCGACGGCGCGACGGGCACCAACCTGTTCAACATGGGGCTGACGGCAGGCGAGCCGCCCGAGTTCTGGAACACCGATCACCCCGACCGCATCCGCACCCTTTATCGCGGCGCGGTTGAGGCCGGGTCGGACATTTTCCTGACCAACACCTTTGGCGGCAACGCAAGCCGCTTGAAGCTTCACGATGCCCAGGGCCGGGTGCGCGAGCTGAACCGCATCGGCGCCAGCCTTGGTCGTGAAATCGCCGATGCCGCAGGCCGCCCGGTGGTGCTGGCAGGCTCGGTCGGCCCGACGGGCGACATCTTTGAACCGATGGGCACGCTCACCCATGCCGTCGCCGTCGAAATGTTCCACGAACAGGCCGAGGGGCTGAAAGAGGGCGGCGCCGATGTCTTGTGGATCGAGACGATCAGCGCCCCCGAAGAATACAAGGCCGCAGCCGAAGCCGCGAAACTTGCCGGAATGCCCTGGTGCGGCACCATGAGCTTTGATACCGCCGGGCGCACCATGATGGGCATGACCTCGGCCGGGCTGGTCGAGATGGTCAAGGGCCTGCCCTATCCGCCGCTGGCCTTTGGTGCGAATTGCGGTGTGGGTGCGTCAGACCTGATGCGAACAGTCATGGGCTTTGTCGCCGCAGGCCCTTCGGTGCCGCTCATCGCCAAGGGCAATGCGGGCATCCCGAAGTATCATGAAGGTCATATCCACTATGACGGCACGCCGGAACTGATGGCGGAATACGCCGTTTTGGCCCGCGATGCCCGTGTGCGGATCATCGGCGGCTGCTGCGGAACCATGCCCGACCACCTGCGCGCGATGCGCGCCGCGCTGGAAAGCCGCCCGCGCGGGCCGGTGCCCTCGCTCGAGGATATCCAGACCAAGCTTGGCGCGTTTTCCTCGGCCTCGGACGGCACCGATGGCGCAGGCCCCGCGCCGCGCGAACGCCGCGGTCGGCGGGGCTAAAGCGTTTTGCGTTTTTGTTAACTGAGCAAGTATCGGATTTCGAACGAGTTTGGTTCGAAATCCGATTCAACGTAAACGCAAAGCGCTCTAAGCCCGGCGCAGATGCGTCAGCAGCGCCTCGACCAGCTTTGCCCGGCGGGTTGAGGGCTTCCACACCATGACATAGGGCCAGGGCAGCGGCAGTGCGGGCCCTTGCAGCCGGACGATCAATTCCGCCGCAAGGTCCGCCGCCGCCAGCCGGGCGGGCACCAGCGCCGCGCCCAACCCCGCCGCCTGATGCCACCGCGCCCAGGACGGCGCAGCGGCATGCGACGGGCCCCACTCGGTATGCACCAGCCGCGCCATCCCCGTGCCCGGTGCTGCCACGGCGATGATCTCATCGGTGAACAGTGTTTCCACCCGGTGATCGGGGTAGAAATGCGCGCCATAGGTCAGCCGCACCGCCGCACCCGACAGGTCAACCGGGTCCTCCTCGACCCGCAGTTCCAGATCGCCCAGCCGGTCAAAGCCCGACAGCTGCGGCAAAAGCCAATGGTCGGCCAGCGAGGGCAGACAGGACAGCACCACCCGCGAAGGCCCCGCCTCTTGCCCCAGATCTTGCGCCAGATGCGCAAGCTCGGCAAAAGCCAGATCGACGCGCGGCTGAATGGCGCGGCCCGCATCGGTCAGGGTCAACCGATTGCCCTGCCGTAGAAAAAGCCGCCGGCCAAAGTGATCCTCCAGCGCCCGCACCTGCAACGAGACCGCCGCCGCCGTCACCCCCAACTCTTGCCCCGCGCGGGTAAACGACCTGGGCCGGGCGGCACAATCAAAGGCGCGAAGGGCGGTCAGGGGCGGCAGGGTCATGGCGTTTCCCATATGAAAACTTGGCCTACCCTATATTTTCTCGTTGCCGCGAAAGCCAATTCCCACAAAACTGCCCCCGAACAGGACAGACCAGAGGCCCCCATGCAGGACATCATCGACCTTGACACCTATCCCTTGGACAAGCCCGGCACCCAAGGCTACGACGCCCTCGTCGCCCGCTGCCGCCGGGCCTTGGCGCGCGACGGCATGTTCGACCTTGCAGGCTTTCTGCGCCCCAAGGCGTTGGAGCAGGCCTTGGCCGAGGTCGCAGCCAAGCAGCATCAGGCCTTCACCCATGCCCGTGACCACAACATCTATTTCCGCAAGGAAATTCCGGGGCTTGCCCCAGATCATTCGGCGCTGAAACTCTTCCACACCGCAAATCACACGCTCTGCGCCGACCAGATCGGAGGCGTGCTGGAGCGGCTTTACGAATGGCCCGCCTTCGCCGCCTTTCTGGCCGCCTGCATGGAAAAGCCCGCGCTTTACACCATGGACGACCCGCTTGCCCGGCTGAACGTGATGGCCTACCGCGAGGGCGAGGCGCTGAACTGGCATTTGGACCGGTCAGAGTTCACCACAACGATCCTGCTGCAAGCCCCCGAGCAGGGCGGACTTTTTGAATACCGCACCGACCTGCGGTCGGAAACCGACCCGAATTACGAAGGCGTGGCGCGCATGCTGGCGGGGATGGACCCGGAGGTGCAGCGCGTCAAGCTGGTGGCAGGCGGACTGAACGTGTTCCGGGGGCGCAATACGGCGCACCGCGTCACGCCCGTGATCGGAGATACCGCCCGGCGCATCGCTGTGTTTTCCTTTTACGACCGCCCCGGCGTGCGCATGACGCCCGAGGAACAAAAGGGCTTTTACGGCCGCGCGGCATAACCTCCGCGCCGGAATTTGGCACAAATTCCGGATCGGAAAACGGCAGTTTTCCGATCCGATTTCTGTGCCAGAAACCGGCCTAGAACAGGCTCAACTGGTCGCCTGCCCGCGCGGGCGGCTGGAACAGATCGCAGCGCAAGGCGGGCAAGCGCGTGGCCAGCCCCAGCCGCGCCACCGCCTTTTGAAACCTTTGCGCCAACAACTCGGCCCAAAGCCCCTCGCCCGTCATCCGCCGCCCGAAGGCCGGGTCATAATCCTGCCCGCCATGCATCTCGCGCACCCGGGCCATGACCTTGGCCGCCCGGTCGGGATAATGCGCCGCCAGCCAATCCTGAAACAGCCCCGACACCTCGCGCGGCAGGCGTAGCGCGATGTAGCTCGCCGCCGCCGCCCCGGCCTCTTGCACTGCGGCCAAAATCGGCTCCAACTCATGGTCCGTCAGCCCCGGCACCACCGGGGCGACCATGGCGCGCACCGGGATGCACGCCGCCGTCAGCCGCCGGATCACCTCCAGCCGCCGGGCGGGCGTGGGGCAGCGCGGCTCCATCCTGCGGCTCAGGCCCGCGTCCAACGTGGTGACCGAAATCCCCACCCGCAGCAGCCCCTTGGCCGCCATCAGCGCCAGAATATCGATGTCGCGTTCGATCAGCGTGCCCTTGGTGGTGATCGCCAGCGGATGGTTGAACTCCGACAAGACCTCCAGCACCTCGCGCATCACCCGCGCCTCGGCCTCCACCGGCTGATAGGGGTCGGTGTTGGTGCCAATCGCCACCGTCGCCACCTTGTAGCTTTTCGCCCGCAACTCACGCTCCAGAACTGCGCCGATCCCCGGTCGCGCAATCAGCCTTGTCTCAAAATCCAGCCCCGGCGACAGGTTCAGAAAGGCGTGGCTGGGCCGGGCAAAGCAATAAACACAGCCATGTTCGCAGCCGCGATAAGGGTTGATCGACCGGTCAAACGGCAGATCGGGCGAGCGGTTGAAGGCCAGCGTCGAACGCGCCCGTTCCTGCCGGATCTCGGTGCGCAACAGCCGGTCGGTTTCGGGCAAATCCCAGCCGTCGTCAAAGACGACCCGCGCGGCGGTCTCAAACCGCCCGCTGGCGTTTGATGCCACCCCCCGCGCCCTGAGACGCTGGCCTTGCCCGATCGTGTTTTCCCGCTGCTCCATCTGGTCAAACTAGAACATTACGGGAACAAATGGAATGATAAAGTCGCCCCCCTCCCCTTGCTGTCGGCTTTCGCTTGGGGCATGTCGGAAAACGCAAAGTGCAAAATCGCCTTTCACCCCATCACGGGTCCAAAGCCCCGAAGGAGCGCAGCATGTCCGACGACGAAATAATCCTGTCCGAACTGAACGACGAAGAGCTTGTCCTGCAGATGCATGACGACCTCTACGACGGTCTGAAAGAAGAGATCGAAGAGGGTGTGAACATCCTGATCGAACGCGGCTGGGCGCCCTATGACGTGCTGACCAAAGCGCTGGTCGCCGGCATGACCATCGTCGGCGCCGACTTCCGCGACGGTATCCTGTTCGTTCCCGAAGTGCTCTTGGCCGCCAACGCGATGAAGGCCGGTATGGCCATCCTCAAGCCCTTGCTGGCCGAAACCGGTGCGCCGCGCATGGGCAAGATGGTGATCGGCACCGTCAAGGGCGACATCCACGACATCGGCAAGAATCTTGTCGCGATGATGATGGAAGGGGCCGGGTTCGAGGTTGTCGATCTTGGCATCAACAATGCCGTCGAGAAATACCTTGAGGCGCTGGAGACCGAAAAGCCCGACATTCTGGGCATGTCGGCTCTGCTGACCACCACGATGCCCTACATGAAGGTCGTCATCGACACGATGAAGGAAAAGGGCCTGCGCGAGGAATACATCGTGCTCGTCGGCGGTGCGCCCTTGAACGAGGAATTCGGCAAGGCCATCGGTGCGGATGCCTATTGCCGCGATGCAGCCGTGGCCGTGGAAACCGCCAAGCAATTTGTTGCGCGCAAGCACAACCAGCTTGGTGCCTGAGCCCGATTTGCCAACCAGGCAGCAAACCCCGGGCCCTTGCGCCCGGGGTTTTCGTTTTGCCCCTTGGCAATTGTCACAACCCGCCCCAGATTATGGCAGAAGGAGACGACCATGCCCCTGCCCCATTTCCTCGCCCTTGTCTTTGCCGTGATCGTCGCTGCGGGCCTGACCATCTGGGCGGCCTCGGGATTTGGCCTGTCGCTGGGGGCCTTGGCGATTGCCGCCCTGCTGGCGGCCCTGGCCATCCGGGCCTTTGCATGGCCCTAAGCCTGCCCGACGACGCCACGCTGACCGAGCGTGGCATGGAGGAGGCAGGCGTGGGCCGGGTGCTGCTTGTCGCCTGCGGTGCGCTGGCCCATGAGGTGCTGGCGCTGAAACGGTTGAATGGCTGGGACCATCTGCACCTGCAATGCCTGCCCGCAAAGCTGCATCTTTACCCCGACCAGATCACCGCGGAAGTCGCCCGCACCGTGGCCGAACAGCGCGGGCGCTTCGAGCGGATCTTCGTGCTTTACGCCGATTGCGGCACCGGCGGGCTTTTGCAAGCCAAATGCGCCGAGCTGGGCGTCGAGATGCTCGCCGGTCCGCATTGCTATTCCTTCTTCGAAGGCAATGACGCTTTTGCCGCCCATGCCGAGGACGAGTTTACCGCCTTCTACCTGACCGATTTCCTCGTGCGCCAGTTCGACGCTTTTGTCTGGAAACCCATGGGGCTCGACCGCCACCCTGGGCTGCGCGACATGTATTTCGGTAATTATACAAAGCTTGTCTATCAGGCGCAGACCGATGACCCCGCCCTTGATGCCAAGGCGCAGGACTGCGCGGCGCGGCTTGGCCTGGCCTATGAGCGCCGCTTCACAGGCTATGGCGATCTCGCTGTTGAAATGGCGCGCGTCGCCGCGCAGGCCCCTGCAGCCTGACCGCGCCATGGATCTGCCTGCCAGCCTATTGCAAGATCTTTCTGCCCTGCTTGGCGAAAGATTTTCGACCGCCACCGCCGAACGCGCGCTGCATGCCCAAAGTGAAAGCCACATTGGCGCCGGCTTGCCCGATGCCGTGGCCTATCCGGCCGATACGGCCGAGGTCAGCCGCATTGCCACCCTTTGCGCGGCCCATGGCGTGCCTCTCGTGGCCTGGGGGGCGGGAAGCTCGCTTGAAGGTCATGCGCTGGCGGTCAAGGGCGGCATCACGGTGGATTTCCGTGACATGAACCGGATCATTGCCGTGCAGCCCGAGGATATGCTTTGCACCGTGCAGCCCGGCCTGACGCGGGAGGCGCTGAACCAGGCGCTGCGCGACACCGGCCTGTTCTTTCCTGTCGATCCCGGGGCTAATGCCTCGCTTGGCGGGATGGCCGCCACCCGCGCCAGCGGCACGACAGCGGTGCGCTATGGCACGATGCGCGACAATGTTCTGGGGCTTGAGGTGGTGCTGGCGGGGGGCGCGGTGATCCGCACCGGCACCGCCGCGCCGAAATCGTCTGCCGGGTATGACCTGACCGCGCTTTTCGTAGGGGCCGAAGGTACGCTTGGCCTCATCACCGAGTTGATATTGCGCCTGCAGGGCCAGCCCGAGGCGGTTTCGGCGGCGAGTTGCGGCTTTACCGACATGGCCGCCGCTGTGGCCTGCGTCATCGAAACGATCCAGACCGGCCTTCCCATGGCCCGGATCGAGTTTCTCGATCCCGCCACCGTGGCGGCCTGCAACGCCTTTTCCGGCACCGACTTACCGCTATGCCCGCAACTTCTTGTCGAATTTCACGGCGCGCCCGAGGCTGTGGCCGCCGATGCCCGGCGTTTTGGCGACATCGCCGCCCGCCATGGCTCTACCGGGTTTCACTGGGCGACCGCGACCGAGGACCGCACCCGGCTGTGGAACATGCGCCATAACGCCTATCGGGCCATTCTGGCCAGCCGCCCCGGCGCAAAGGCGATCGTTACCGATGTCTGCGTGCCGATCTCGGCCCTGGCGCAGGCGGTCGAAGACACCCGCGCCGACATCGCCGAAAGCGGGCTTTCCGGCTCGATCCTTGGCCATGTCGGCGATGGGAACTTCCACGCCATTTTGCTGATCGACCCCGCCGATGAGGTCGAAATCGCCCGCGCCAAGTGGCTTGCCACCCGCATGGCCGAACGCGCCCTGGCGCTGGGCGGCACCATCACCGGCGAACATGGCGTGGGCTTTGGCAAGCTGCCGCTGATGGCGGCCGAACATGGGGCCGCCTGGGCGGTGATGGGGCAGATCAAACGCGCGCTTGATCCGCTGGATCTGATGAACCCCGGCAAGCTGGTGCCACAAGCCACGGAAACCCCATGACCCCCGACGATTTCGCCCGCGCCTTTGCCTATGCCTTTGGCGATCAGAACGCCGATGCCCTGGCCGAGCTTCTGACCGATGAAGGCACGGTGCAGAGCTTGACCGGGATCTGGGCCGAAGGGCGCGCGGCCGCGCGCGAGGCATTCAAGGCCGAAGCAGCCGGCATTTTCGCCCATGCCCGGCTGGTCACGGGCAAGGGCACGGTCTCGCCGCTTGGCCCGACTGTCGCGCTCTTGCGGCAGCGCTTCGTGGTGACCGGGGCGATCGAGGAAACCGGCGCGGAACTGCCGCGCTTCGGTGCCATGCTGGTGGCGGTCCTGCAATCGGACAGCCTGAACTGGCGCGCGGTCAGCCTTACCTTCACCGTTCTTTCCTGACACGCTGACCCGGCCAGGCTGCGTCGACCTCGTCGCTTGGCGCGCAGCCCCGACGAGAAGCCGAAGGCGCCCGAGGAGCTCGGCGAAACCGCCCGGCGCCGTCAGACCAACAGCGCGCGCGCCGCCTCGCGCGCGGCATCGGTGACAGTATCGCCTGCCAGCATCCGGGCGATTTCCTCAATCCGCTCGCCCGCCGAAAGTGCGGCAACACGCGACAGCGTCGCGCCGTTTTCCACCTGCTTCGACACCTGCCAGTGAGAGGCGCCCTTGGCGGCAACCTGCGGGCTATGGGTGACAACCAGCACCTGCGCCCGGTCCGACAGCGCCTTCAGCCGCCGCCCGACCGCATCCGCCGTCGCCCCGCCGACCCCCCGGTCGATCTCGTCAAAGATCATCGTCATGCCGGGGCTATCGCCCATCAGGCACACCTTCAGCGCCAGAAGAAACCGGCTGAGTTCCCCGCCCGAGGCGATCTTGTTCAAGGGCCCGGCCGGTGCGCCGGGGTTGGTAGCGACCGTAAAGGTCACCGCATCCACCCCCTCGGGCCCTGGCTCACCGGCGCTCACCTCGGTGACAAAGACCGCGCGCTCCATCTTCAGCGGCGCGAGTTCGGCCGCCATGGCGGCATCCAGCCGCCCCGCCGCCGCCTTGCGCGCTGTGGTCAATGCCTCGGCCTTTTGCCCAAAGGCGGCATCTGCCTCGGCCACGGCCTTTTCAAGCTTGGCCAGCCCTGCTGCCCCGCCATCGATGGCGGCCAGCCGCGCCCGCGCCGCATCGGCGAAAAAGCCCAAGTCGTCGGGCAGCACATTATGCTTGCGCGCCAAGGCCCGGATCGCGAAAAGCCGCTCTTCCAAAGCCTCAAGCTCGGCCGGGTTGAAATCCAGACCGCTTAGCGCCTCTTCAACCCCGCCAACCGCCTCGCCCAGTTCGATCAGGGCCCGGTTCAGCGCCCCTATTGCCGCGTCCAGCCGCCCCTCGGCCCGGTCAGACGCACCTTCCAGCCAGCGCATCGCATCGCGCATCGCCCCTTCCGCGCCCTCGGCCAAGGCCCCATGGGCGCGCATGACATCGGCGCGGATCCGTTCCGCCCCCTGCATCAGGCGGCGGCGGGCATCAAGCGTGGCCTCCTCACCCGGCAAGGGGTTCAGCTTGTCCAGTTCTGCCACCGCGTGACGCAGAAAGTCCTCCTCGCCCTGCGCCCGCTCGAGGGCAAGGCGCGCCGCCTCAAGTGCGCCCCGCGCCTCGGCCCGCGCGCGCCAAGCGGCGCGCACCCCGGTTAGATCCCGCCCGGCAAAGGCATCAAGAAGCTGCCGATGCCCGCGCGGGTTCAACAACCCCCGGTCGTCATGCTGACCATGCAGCTCGACCAAGGTCTCGGAAAGGTCACGCAACACCTCGCCCGTCACGCGCCGGTCATTGACCCAGGCCGTCTTGCGCCCGTCAGCCGTGTTGATACGGCGCAAGATCAACTCGCCCTCTTCCACCTCGATCCCGGCCTCTGCCAGAACCGCATGGGCCGGATGGGCAGCATCCAGATCAAAGACCGCCACCACCTCGCCCTGCGCCGCGCCAACGCGCACCAGATCCGCCCGGCCCCGCCAGCCTAGCACAAAGCCCAAGGCATCAAGCAAAATGGACTTGCCCGCTCCGGTCTCGCCGGTTAGCACGTTCAACCCCGGCCCCAAGGCCAGAGCAAGCCGATCAATGATCAGCACATCGCGGATTTCAAGCGTGCGCAGCATATGGGCCCCGTCGGCTGGGCACTCTCGCCCCCTCGCTTACAACCACTCGCCCCTGATCATCTGGCGATAGATCGTCGAGAGCCAGTTGGTGCCCTTTGCCTCGGGGGCAAGCCCCTGCCCTTTCAGAAGGCGGAAACTGTCCTCGTAGAAGGGGCTGGACTGATAGTTATAGCCCAGGATCGCCGCAGCGGTCTGCGCCTCATCGGCAAAGCCCAGCGCTAGATAGGCCTCGACCAAACGGTGCAGCGCCTCGGCGGTGTGGGTGGTGGTCTGGAAATCCTGCACCACCACCTTGAAGCGGTTGATGGCGGCCGGATAATTCTTGCGCTTGAGGTAATAGCGCCCGATTTCCATTTCCTTGCCCGCGAGATGGTCGAAGGCAAGATCGAATTTCATCATCGCCGACTTGGCATATTCGCTGTCGGGATATTGCTCGATCACAACGCGCAAGGATTGGAGCGCCTGAAAGGTCAGGCCCTGATCGCGGCCGACCTCGTCGATCTCGTCATAATAGGACAGGGCCATGAGATATTGGGCATAGGCCGCATCCTCATCGCCGGGGTAGAAGTCGAGATAGCGCTGCGCGGCGATCCGGGCCTCTTCATATTCCTTCGATTTGTGCAGGACAAAAGCCTGCATGATCAACCCGCGCTTGGCCCATTCGGTATAGGGATAAAGCCGCTCGACCTCGGCAAAGTAGCGCAGGCTGCCGCCCGGCTTGCGCGCCGTTTCCAGGATCAGCTCGCCGCGCTTGTAAATCTCTTCGGGCGGCAGATCGTCCAGCGGGGCTTCCCTCTTGGTGCTCAGACCCCCGGCGCAAGCCCCAAGCGACCCGGCCAGCAGCGCCACGCACACCCCCCGCCGCACCGCTTTGAAGAAATCGCCTGCCATCTTCCGAATATCCTGTGCTCACTCAGCCCGGCACCACTAGATCAAGTCGGTGCGCAGCATACACCGTTTGTCGTAGCACAGAAAAATCCGGGGCGCAAAACGGCTTTCGCAGCCCCGGTGCATAGATTGTTAGGCCGAAAGCGGCAGATCGCCGCGATGCACGCCGACGCCGGGCAGTTTGCCGCTGGCAAGCGCCTCGCAGTCTTGCACACGCCAGGCGGTCGGGTCGGCAAAAAGCGCCCGCAGGAGACGGTTGGTCAGGGCATGACCGGCGCGGATGCCGGTATAGCGGCCCAAGATCGGCCCACCAGCCAGCGCAAGATCGCCCAGCGCATCCAGCATCTTGTGGCGCACCGGTTCATCGGCATGGCGCAGACCGCCGGGCGACAGGACCTTGTCACCTTCAAACACCACGGCATTTTCCAGCGTGCCGCCCAGCGCCAGACCGCGCTCGCGCATCGCCACCACCTCGGCATTGCGGCAGAAGGTGCGGCTGTCGGACAATTCGCGCACGAAGGCCCCATTGGCCATGTTCAGAACCTTGTCCTGTCGGCCAATCGCCGCCTCGGCAAAGTCGATGTGAAAGGCGATTTGCAGCATCTCCGACGGCTCCAGCCGCGCCACCGCCTCGCCCTCGCGCACCTCGACCGGCTTCAGCACGCGAATCGCGCGCACCGGTGCGCCTTGCGAGACGATCCCCGCCTCAAGAAAGCCGGCGACAAAGGGCACCGCCGATCCGTCAAGGATCGGCACTTCGGGGCCGTCGATGTCGATCAGCGCATTGTGAATGGCCGAACCGGCCAGCGCTGCCATGATATGTTCGATGGTCGAAACCGAGGTGCCCGCCGCATTGGCCACCAGCGTGCAAAGCCGAGACGGCACCACGGCATCCCATTGGGCCGGAACCCGCGCATCCGCGCCCGTCACATCGGTGCGGCAAAACCAGATGCCGTGATCTTCCGCCGCCGGATGCACCGTCATGGTCACCGGCGCACCCGAATGCAGGCCGACGCCCTGAAAGGCTACCGAACGGACAAGCGTATTCTGCACCAGCGACAACTCCTTGCACCGCGCGGGCAGCCCGACCACCCGATGCGTCGACTTTTTACTAAGGGGCTGGCGCGCAGAGCTCAATTCACAGTTTGTGACGGTTTGTGACAGGTTGAAACAAAGACAAACGATTGATCACAAAAGAAAAAGCCCGGCTTTCGCCGGGCTTTGCATAAAGATGTGCGCGCGACTCAGTTTGCCTGGCGGCGCAGGAACGCCGGAATTTCGATCCGGTCATTATCCGAGGACGGCTCTTGCTCGTCGTCATAGGCGGTCACCGGCGGCTGGGCGCGCCCGACCGTGGCCCGATCGGGCGCGGGTTCGGACTGGCCACCACCCGCCATGCGGCTGATCAGCCCTCCGATGCCAAAGCGCGGACGGCTTTCGGCAGGCTTCGGGGCCGGGGCGGCGGGACGTGCCGCTGGGGCTTGTGCCACAGGACCGCGACCGGCGGGCTGCTGGCCCTTGGACAGCGCGGCCTGCAGGCGGGCAATTGCCTCGGGCGACGGCGCACCGGGCGCACGAGCCGCCGGAGCGGCAGGTGCCACGAAATTCGCGGCATCGCCGTCAAGTGCTGCATGGCCATAGCTGCGCTGCGCGGCCTGCTGCGGGCGGTAGGCCGGGGGCGGCAGATCGTTCTCGATCACATCCTCAGGCTCGGGCATGAAGGCGGCAGGCTCTTCGGCGCGGTCAAAAAGCGACGGTTCCGGCGCAGCCATCGAGGCGGGCATCGGCTGTTCCATCTGCGGCTGCGGTGCGTGCGAGACGACTGCCGCCATGGTCAGCGGCATCGGCGCTTCGCGACGCGGCTCGGCTGCGGGAGCAGCCGCGGCCGGCGCGGGCTGCGCGGCAGCGCCAAAGCCTGCGGGCAAGGGCGCGGCCATCGGGCGACGGGTCAGCGGAGTGTCCGACTTGGCCTGCGTCACGTCGATGCCGGTCGCCACGACCGACACCCGGATCGACCCTTCCATCGTGGTATCCAGTGTGGAGCCGACGATGATGTTGGCATCCGGATCGACCTTTTCGCGGATGATGTTCGCCGCCTCATCCAGCTCGAACAAGGTCAGGTCATAGCCGCCGGTGATGTTGATCAACACGCCCTTGGCGCCATGCAGGCTGATTTCGTCGAGAAGCGGGTTCGCGATGGCCTTTTCGGCCGCCTGCACGGCGCGATCCTCGCCCGAGGCTTCACCCGTGCCCATCATCGCCTTGCCCATCTCGTCCATCACCGAGCGCACATCGGCGAAGTCAAGGTTGATGAGGCCGGGCCGCACCATGAGGTCGGTCACGCCCTTGACGCCCTGATACAGCACGTCATCGGCCATGGCGAAGGCTTCGGTGAAGGTCGTGCGCTCATTGGCCAGACGGAACAAGTTCTGGTTCGGGATGATGATCAGCGTATCGACCACCTTCTGCAGCGCCGCGATGCCCTCTTCGGCCTGACGCATCCGCTTGTTGCCTTCAAACTGGAAGGGCTTGGTCACCACACCGACGGTCAAGACGCCCAGCTCGCGCGCGGCTTGCGCGATGATCGGCGCCGCGCCCGTGCCGGTGCCGCCACCCATCCCGGCGGTGATGAAGCACATATGCGCCCCGGCCAGATGGTCGACGATTTCCTCGATGGTTTCTTCGGCGGCGGCGGCCCCCACGGTCGGACGCGCACCCGCGCCCAGACCCTCGGTCACCTTGACGCCCATCTGGATGCGGGCATGGGCCTTGGACTGCTGCAGCGCCTGCGCGTCCGTATTGGCCACCACGAACTCGACGCCCTCAAGCTGCTGGTCAATCATGTTGTTGACCGCATTGCCCCCCGCCCCGCCAACGCCAAACACCGTGATCCGGGGTTTCAGCTCTTCGCGAGCGTCATTCATGATCAGATTCAATGCCATGTTTTTCCGCCTGTCATTTTATGAGCGGGCGCCCCGCCAGTTGCCGTTATCGGTCTTGTCGCACCCGTCCCTGAGCCGCGATTTGCCGATTTATCCCCGATTCTATCCACAAGCGCGTGCAAGGTCACGCGAAAAACGCGCGCACCCACAAAATATGGGCCGAATTGAGGCACTCTTAGCGGGATATTGCCGCTTTATCTGCATATGGGGGTCACCAGTTATCCTTGAACCACCTGAAGGCACGTTTGATCGACCGCGCCGGGTAACGCTCGGCGGGAATGTCGAAGTCCCACCATTCGTCCTGCGGGTGGGCGGCAAAGAGGCACAGGCCGACGGCGCTGGAAAAGGCCGGGCCGGTCGCGGCCTGCGGCAGGCCCTGCACGCGCAGGGGACAGCCCATGCGCACCCGGCTGCCCAGGATGCGGCTGGCAAGCCCGTCAAGGCCGGGGATCTGGCTTGCGCCGCCCGTCAGCACGATCTGCTGGCTGGGCAAGGTGTCAAAGCCCGCCACATCCAGCCGCGCGCGCACCTCTTCCAGAATTTCCTCGACCCGTGGGCGCATGATGCCGATAAGCTCGGTCCGGCTGACCTGGCGGCGATCCTTCTCCCAATCGCCGCTGTCGCCACCGATCTCGATCATCTCGCGGTCATCCATGCCCGTGGCATGCACGCCGCCATGCTTGGTCTTGATGCGTTCGGCCACCGCCATCGGCACCAAAAGGCCCTTGGAGATATCCGAGGTCACATGATCGCCGCCCATGCGCACCGCATCGGCATAGATCATGTGCTTTTTCATGAAGATCGAAATGCCGGTCGCGCCGCCGCCCATGTCGATGCAGGCCGCGCCGAGTTCCTGTTCATCCTCGACCAGGCTGGAAATTCCCGAGACATACGATGACGAGGCAATCCCGGCCAGTTCCAGATCGCAGCGCTTGATGCAGTAAAGCAGGTTCTGGATCACGTCGGCATCGACCGACAACAGATGCATGTCGCAAGCCAGCCGGTTGCCGATCTGGCCACGCGGATCGCCAAGGCCGGTGCGGTGATCAAGCGCAAAGTTGACGGGTTGGGCGTGCAGAACCTCGCGGCCCTCGCCCAGGGGCGGCACATCGCAGGCGGCCAGTACCGAGGCCACATCCTGTTCAGACACCACCGAATCCTGCAATTCCCATTCGCCCGCCAGCCCATAGCTGCGCGGCTCGGCCCCCGAGAAACAGGCGACCACATGGTCAACCCGCACATTGGCCATCTTCTGCGCGGCCTGAACGGCGGTGCGGATGGCGCGCTCGGTTTCATTCATCACCGTGATCTCGCCGAACCGCACGCCCCGCGACCGGGTGGTCGCGGCGCCGATCACCTTGAACCCAGCCTGCCCGGCCATCGGACCGACACCGTCAAGGTCTGCATCGGGGTCAGAGCCGTCAAAGCTCAGCACAAGGCATGCGATTTTGGATGTGCCAACATCCAGAATGGCCACCACGCCGCGATGCATCGCAGCCCGGCGAAGGGCCCGCATGGCACGCTGGGACTGGTAGAGGTCGGTCATAGGTCGCTCTCCGTCTTCTTTTCTTCTGCAGGAAGCAGGCCCCGGGCGCGCTGGGCCTGAGTAAAGGCATCTTCGCCCAGTCGCAGGACCGGGCGTTTTTCATCTCGAAGGTCAATCGCGACAACGTCGCGGGCCAGAAGGTCCTCGGCCTGGTCAAGCGCCAGAAGGCGTTCCAGCGCCTGCACCGGACGATCCGACGGCAGCAAGAGGCGCTGCTTGCGGTCAAGGACCAGATCCCAGCGCCGCTCTCCCACCCGCACAAGGCCGCGCAGCCGCTGGGTCAAGGGGCCAGCCGCCTCGATCAGCGCCAGGGCTTCGGGCGCGGCCTGATCGGCCCCCTCACCCGCGATCAGCGGCAGGTCGGGCCGGTCGCCCCGAGCGGCAAGCCCGGCCACCCGGTGGCCGGTTGCATCAAGCAGCGTCAAACCGTCAGCCATGCGCCAGATCAGGACCGGCTCACGCTCGGTAATGGCCACATGCAGCACCCCACCCGACCGCACCGCCAGATCGGCTGTCGCCACCGCATCCAGGCTTTCCGCCTTTTCGCGCAGCATGTCGAGATCCAGTTCGAACGACGAGACAGGGAAGCTCACCCCCAGCCGCGCCCGCACCGCATCGGCCAGATCGGGCGAAGCGCCGTCGATCGACAAAAGCGAGACGCGGAATTCCGGGCGGGCCTGGAATTCTTCCTTGATATGGGTGATCGCACCCGCGAGCGCGGTTCGACGGCTTTCGCTGGCAAGCACCAACGCTGCGACCAGCGCCACGACCATAACCGGCGGGCCAAAGCGGAACAGCACCCGGAACTGCGGCGTCAGCCACAGCCGCTGCATCTTGTAATCCCAATAGCTTGGCGCCGGATCGTGGCGGCGCGCCCCCTTCGGTTCAGCCGGATGCACCTCGCCCGAGGCACCCATAGCCGCGCCCCGCGCAGCCCCCATCACGGCCCCCTTGGCAGCGCCAACCAAAGCCCCCGTGAACCCACGGCGCGGTGCCTGAAGCGGCGGGGGGCAGCGGTTCAGCGATTGCATGAGGCGTCCTCCACCAGCCAGCGGCAGAGTTCAGGAAAGGAAATCCCGCAAAGCGCTGCCTGTTCCGGGGCCAGCGACGTGGGGGTCATGCCGGGCTGGGTGTTGGTTTCCAAAAGGATCAACCCCTCGAGCCCCCGCGCCTCATCCCAGCGGATGTCGGTGCGGCTCAGGCCGCGGCACCCCAGCGCCCGGTGCGCGCGCAGGGCATAGTCAAGACAGGCCGCCGTGATCTCGGCGGGCATCCGGGCCGGCACCTCATGGCGACTGCCGCCGGGCTTGTATTTGGCGTCATAGTCATACCAGCCATCGGTGATGATGTCGGTGACTGCCAGCGCCTTGTCACCCAGAACCGAAACCGACAACTCGCGCCCCGGCGCATAGGTTTCCACCATCACGGTTTCCGGCATGGTGTCCGCCAGCCGCGGCGCGTTCGAGCCGGGATGCACGATATAGACCCCGACCGATGAACCTTCGTTGTTCGGCTTCACCACATAGGGCGGCGGCAGCACGTGACCGGCCTCCACCTCGTCGCGACGGGCAAGCCTGCTTTGCACGATGGGCAGACCGGCAGCGGCATAGACCTCTTTGGCCTTCTGCTTGTCCATGGCCAGGGCCGAGGCCAGAACGCCCGAATGGGTATAGGGGATGCGCAGCCATTCCAGGATGCCCTGCACACAGCCATCCTCGCCCCAACGGCCATGCAGCGCATTGAAGGCGACGTCTGGCTTTATCTCGGGCAAGCGCAGGGCAAGATCGGGGCCGCAATCGACCTCGACCACCTGATATCCGGCCTCCCGAAGCGCCTTGGCGCATTCGCGCCCCGATGACAAAGAAACCTCCCGCTCAGCGGAAAGCCCACCTATCAACACCGCCACT
>Ga0194133_10000945_pt1 | contig 55180 bp, 55 predicted proteins | sample TA2KigOf40mmetaG_FD_155448 | JGI IMG/M metagenome (GOLD analysis project Ga0194133, IMG submission 155448) | Freshwater microbial communities from Lake Tanganyika, Tanzania - TA2015055 Kigoma Offshore 40m | ecosystem: Environmental > Aquatic > Freshwater > Lake | place: Tanzania: Lake...
CGTCGCCTCTGCGACGGGGCCGGCCCCACATCGAGCCATGCTCGATTCGCTCTCCGAAGTCACCACGACATTCGTTGCATCGGTTCCTTTCGACGACTCGCTTCCGTTGGCGGCTGTTCCGTCGGCAGCAGTTCCGGTGTGTTCGCCGTATTCCATCGACGGTTCGCTCTCCACCGATGTCCCGCCGAATCCCGAATCGGGTCTCGAGGTCTCGGCCACGGCGTTTCTTCACGACGGCAGCGAGCCACTCGCCGGACATCAGGTGTACGCGTCGTTCACCATGGCCGGCGGTGCACCGGCCACCCCGCCCGAGGTGCTCGTCACCGACGACGAGGGACGGGCTTCCATCGTCCTCCCGGTCGGATCGGTGGGGGTCGTGTTCTCCACCGAAAGCCCGTCGCCGGTGTGCGATGTTCAGGCCGAGCCCGATGTGGTGACGGTGGTTGTCGAGCGGCCGCTGTCACCTGCGGTGATGCCCGTGACCGGGCGAGGGGAGACGGCGGCCATCGGGGGCTCGCTGGTCCTGGCGGTGGGCATCGGAGTTCTGGTCGGGCGAGGTCGGGGGCGAGGCGTCGCGCGATCCGGGCGGTAGCGTGCAGTCCCTATGTCGAAGAAGACCAAGAAGCGCAAGGCACGGCTCCGTCGGTCGAAGGCCAATCACGGCAAGCGTCCCAACATGGGCCGCGGCTGATTCTGCTCACCGAACTTCGACTCGCTGCCTCCCCCGAGCCCTGGCATCGCCTCGGCTTGACCTTTTCTTCTTCTGCGGTTCCGTCGTTCTCCATCGACGGTGTGCGCATCGTCTTCGACGAACTGTCTGAAACTAAGCCGGGTGGTCTCGTCGGCTGGTCGTTCGTCGAGTCGTCATCCGTTCTCATCGATGGCGTGGCCACGGGTGTGGCCGATCCGAGCGATTCTCCCGTTCATCCGTCGGGTGTGGTGTCCATCGATCAGGTGGTGGTGATGACGCCATCGCTCGATCGAACTTGTGGAGCCATCACCGCGGCCACCGGATTGCCGCTGAAGCGAATCCGTGAAGCCGGTGGTGGAGTTCGCCAGGGCTTTCACCGCGCCGGACGCGTGATTCTGGAAGTGGTCGAACGTCCCGACGTGCCGGCCGATCGCCCGGCTCATTTATGGGGCGTGGTTCTGATCGTGAACGACCTCGATGCCACGGTGGCGTCGTGGGGACCCGATGTCGTGGGGGCTCCGCGAGACGCCGTTCAGCCGGGTCGACGCATCGCGACCGTGAAGAGTGACGTCGGACTCGGCACTGCGGTGGCGATCATGTCGCCCCACACATCGTCGAACTGAGTCACCAACCCTCTTCTTCGTTGCGTTGCGCGATGTAGGCCTGGCCTTCGTCGCACGAATCGAGCAATGTGCACCAACGACAGTTGTTGCCGGGACGGCGTACGGGTTCGGCGTTACCCAACTTCAGTTCGATGGCTCGCACCAATCCGACGGCCAAGCGGCGGCAGGCGGCCCGCAAGGTGCCTTCGGTGATGTCTTCGGCGTGGATCTCGGCCGAGTCGATGTAGTAGCTGGCCACTTTGCGCGGAGCGTGGCCGATGGCCAGCAGGTCGATGAGGGCGTACAAACGCAGATCGTCGCGATGCGCGCCGAAGGCGTTCCCCGTCTTCAGGTCGATGATCACCTTGTCGGGCGGACGACCGAGGGCCAGATCGACCTTGCCTTGGACTCGAACCCGGTTGTTGGCGAGATTGAGGGTCATGGCCGACTCGGTTTGGGGGTGCCATTGCTTCTTGATGGGCGGGAATCCCTCGAAGAAGCGGGTGAGCAGCGAACTGCATTCGGCGACGAGTTCGGCGCGACCGAATTCGTCGAGAGTGACGAGGAACTCGGAGATGTTCTTCGACGAATCGTTGGAGAGTCGGGCGATGGTCTCTTCGATGAGATCGCTCGGGAAGATGTCGCCTCGCGTGTGCGCGGAGACTTCGACCGCCTTGTGAACGATCGTGCCGCGCGAGTTGGCGATGTTCCATTCGAACTCACCTTGGCCGCCCACGTAGAAGGCCTCGCACGAGTGAACGTTGGAGAGTGCGTTCTTGTTGAGGAAGAAGCGGTTCTCGTACGACTTTCCGTCGGGGAGAAGTTCGAGCACCGGTTGCAGTGCTTCGTCGAGTTCGGCCCGAAGTTCGTTGGCCAGCGAATCGGGAAGGTCGGCCCGGCCAGCGCTGCGTCCGATCACGTCGATGACCCGCTGTTGCGCGGGGGTGTAGGCCGGACCCTGCTCGGTCATGGGCACGACCGTAGTGGTGAGGTGTGCGGTGACCGAGACAACGCCGTCACCAGGCACGATCGCCGTGCCACACCCCCTTGGCAGTCTCGACTCTCCATGAAAGCCATGATCACGACTCCGGCCACGATTCCGGCCGCGACCCCGGCCACCACACTCGACTTCGCTCAGGTGGCTCGTGTTCTCGCTCAGGCGACCGCGGTTCGCGGGTTGGTGATTCCTGGCTTTCGTTGTCCGCCGCGTCTGGTGGGTGTCGATCGTTCGTTGCGTCGAATCGGCGACTCGGTCACCGTTGCCGTTCGGCTTTCGGGTCGTCCTCTCGTCGCGGTGGTCGCCGACATGATCGACGGTGTCGTGGTGGCCAATCGCCTCACACCGCCACAGGCCGATCGGCTACGTCGCGAGTTGTGGGACGTGGTGCACTCACTCGTCGTTCCCGTCGCTCCACGGTCGTCGGCTCGTCGCGTGGCCTGAGTCCGTAGCCTGCTCTCGTCGCCCGGGTGGCGGAATTGGCAGACGCGGGGGGCTTAAACCCCCCTGGCTCTCACGAGTCGTGTGGGTTCGAGCCCCACCCCGGGCACGCGATGTGGTCGACATCGTTGTCGTCGTTGTCGTTCGAGTGCATCGGACGCAACGGAGACTTCGAATCGTTTCACTTTCCGACCCGATGAACGGTCGGCACCATGTGGACATGGAACGACGACGCCAGTCCCGACTCGACGACGAACAACTTGCCGGAGTCCTCTCGTCACTGCACGCTCGTGCTGAAGCGAACGACGAGGACGTGATTCCACGAGTGTTGACTCTTGCGGTGGAGCGAGGTGCCCGGACCGATGAGGACATGTCCGACCTCTTGGCCGAAGCCTTCATCCCGATCAATCCTGTCGTGGGCCGCCTTCTCCACGTCCTCGCGCTCACACGCCCACCCGGTCGGGTCGTCGAGTTCGGCACCTCGCACGGGTTGTCGACGATCTACCTTGCGGCGGCCATGGCACCCGACGATCCGGCGGTGGTCACCACCGAGGCCGAGATGTCGAAGGTTGCCGCGGCGAAGACGAACTTCATGGCGGCGGGGGTGGTGGACCAGATCGACCTGAGGGCGGGTGATGCTTTTCAGACCCTCGCCGATTTCGACGAGCCGATCAGCTTGTTGTTCCTCGACGGCTGGAAGGGGTTGTATCTCCCACTCCTTCGCCAGTTGGAGGATCGTCTCGTCAATGGAGCGATCGTTGTCGCCGACGACACCACACTGCTGCCGGAACTCTGCGCGGACTACCTCGCCTATGTTCGCGGCAACCCGCACCTGTACGTGTCCTGTGCACTCCCGATCGATGACGGGCTGGAAGTGAGCGTTGTCGTCCGATGAACGAACGAATCGAAAGAATCGTGGCCGACGTGGCTCTCATCGCGTCTTTCGTGCTGTCGTTTCTGACTCACGAAAATGGGGCGTTGGTTCATTCGCTGGTCTCGCTGGTCTTTACTGGCGTTCTCCTCCACCACGTCAAACACAACTGGACCGCGTATCGACGACCTCGTCTTCGATCCAAGTGGGCGGCGAACCAAACCATCGCACTTCTGATGCTGGCAACGACCGTGACCGGCCTGACCTTCTGGATCGCCGGCGAAGATTTCGCGCTGGCGCACGGCCCCTTGTCGGTGGCTGCGGCGATCGCCGTCATTCCCCATGTCTGGGTGCATCGACGGTGGGTCGGGAGATTGCTCAGGAGACCCGCGATCTCGAGTTCCGAATCCGCGCAGTGATCGGCGTGGGAGAATCGGATCGGTGATCTCGTTGGACATCGATCTGAACTTGTTGCGCGTGCTGAATGCGTTGCTCGACAACGGCTCGGTTGCCGGTGCCGCGAAGGCACTTCACCTCTCGCCGCCGGCAGTGTCGCGATCACTCGCTCGTCTGCGTTCGGTGATCGGCGACCCACTGTTCGTTCGGGCCGGACGGTCCCTCGTCCCGACGGAAGTTGCGCTCGGCTTGCGTGAACCGGCCCGTCAGGCCCTCGCTGCTGCGGTCGCGGTCCTCACGCCAACTCCCTCGTCCGATCCAGCCAAAATCCACCGTCGTTTCGTGGTGTGTGCCGACGATGGCGTTGTGGCGGCACTGGCACTTCCGTTGATCACTCGGGTCCGCAAGACGGCCCCGGGAGTCGAGATCGATTTCGTGAGGGAGGATTCCGACACGATCAGTCGGTTTCGGGCGGGCACGATCGATCTGCGTATCGACGCCCACGTCGATCAACACCACGACGTCGAATCTGAAGTCATCCTCACCGATCGCTTCGTCGCAGCCGTTCGTCGCGACCATCCGCTCCTGAAAGGCCGGATGACGGCGAAGCGGTACGCCGAAGCCCACCACATCACGGTCTCTCCCAAGGGAAAACGCAACGGTCCGATCGACCAGGCTCTCGCCGAAGTGGGACTAGCCAGAGAACACGTCACGTCGGTCACGAGCTTCGTCGTGGCCGCTCATCTCGTCGCTGCCACCGACCTGGTGGGGTCGCTTCCACTCTCGATCGTGGCCCTGATGTCTCGCACCCTCCCGATCACGGCAGTGAACGTTCCGGTGCCCATCCCGGCTTTCGACATCAACCTCATGTGGCACCAACGCGACCAGCACGACCCCGCCCATCAGTGGCTACGTCAACAGATCGTCGAATCGTTCAACGAGCTCCGGGCTGCTGTGGACGTTCATCCTCCCGAATGACCACCGTCCACTGAACGTCAGGTCTCGGCGCGAACGCGGTGCAATTGGTCGGTCGCGAAAGTCAGAGAGCACGCATCTCCCGTACTCAAACCGTCCGCATTCGGTCCGTCAGCCACCACGATCGATCCGTCCACGCGACGCACTGTGTAACGACGGGTCGCACCGGTGAATTCACACGAGACGACCCGGTCGTCACCGCCGGCGGTCACCGTCACCTGGTGCGGCCGCACGACGGTGAGCAGTTCGTCGGCGGTTGGCAAGAACGACGCAACACCCACGAACCCGGCCACGAAACGGTTGGTCGGTCGGTCGTACACGGCCTCCGGAACGTCGACTTGTTGCAAACGGCCGTCCCGCATCACCGCGACACGGTCGCCGAGACTCAGAGCCTCGTGTCGATCGTGGGTCACGAGAATCGACGGAGTGTGGGTGCTCCGCAACACCTCGGCCACTTGCTGACCAAGATCGTCGCGCAACACCTCGTCGAGGCTCGCAAACGGTTCGTCGAGCAACATCAACCGCGGCTCGGGTGCCAGGGCACGGGCGAGTGCGACACGCTGCTGCTCACCGCCCGACAACTGGTGCGGAAAGCGACGAGCGACTCCGCTCAGTTTCACGAGTTCGAGCATCGCCTCGACACGTGACGTGCGATCGGAGCGGGAGAGATGCTTGAGGCCGAAGGCGATGTTCTGGTCGACACGTAAGTGACCGAAGAGTGAGCCTTCCTGGAAGACGAAGCCAATGTGGCGCCGTTCGGGAGGGGTCGAGGTGATGTCGTGATCGTCGACGAACACTCGGCCGGAGTCGTTCGGTTCGAGGCCGGCGATCATTCGCAGCAGTGTCGACTTGCCGCAACCACTCGGCCCGACCAGCGTGAGCAACTCGCCCTGCGAGAGAGTGAAACTCACGTCATCGACGATGCGTCGGGATCCAATCGATCGTGACAGGCCGTCGATGCGAAGGGTGACGGGCGATTTCACGACGTGACCTCGGCGCCGCGGTCGAGCGCGGCCAGGAGCGCGCCGACTGCGAGCATTCCCACCGCCACCATGACGAGTGAGGGTACGGCGGCTTGCTCCCAGAGGCTTTCGGATGTTGCCTGCCACACCCACACCGAGAGCGAATCGAAACCGAAGGGACGCAACAACAGAGTGATCGGCAGTTCCTTCATGAGATCGACGGTCAGAAGTGCCGTGGCTGCGATGATCGACGTACGTGCGGCCGGCAACTCGACCGACCAGGCGACTCGGCTCGCACGAGCACCGAGCATGCGTGCGCTCGCCACCGCTGACGGCGCGACTCGATCGAGACCGGCGTCGATTCCTTGGAACGCCACGGCCATGAAGCGGGTCGACAGAGCGAACACCAAGCCAGCGAACGAGCCGATGAGCACCACTCCGTTCGGAACGAAACCGGTGCGGTCGAAAGCGGCCAGGGTGATGAGCGCACCGACGGCGACCACCGGGCCGGGCATCGCGTAGCCGAGTGAAGCCAGGCGTGACAGCAGGCGACCGAGCGAACCTCGTCGCCGAGCGAGGAGTGCGATCGTGATGCCACCAACCATGCATGTGAGGCAGGTGGCGACGACCAGAACGAGACTGCTCGACGTGTGATGCCACACGCCTCCGGCCACGGTCCGGTCGGTACCGGAGCGACGCGCATCGAGAGCCCAGTTGGTGAGACGAACGATGGGTAGGGCGACGGCCACGATGATGACCGCGATGCACGCGGCAAGGATTCCGAATCGACTTCCGGGTGACAGCGTGATCGGTGATGTCGGATTCTCGGTCGGTCGAGTGGAGAAGCGAGCGCCCCGGCGCAGACCTCGCTCGAGTGCGATGAGCGTGGCTGCTGACACGACGAGCAGACAGGCCAATTCGGCGGCGGCACCGCGATCACCCGTGCCGAACCAGACCCGCATCACTCCGTCGGCGACCGTGCTCACGTTGAAGAGCCGCACGGTGCCGATGTCGGTGAGCACTTCCATCAAGACGAGTGCGCTGCCGGCGGCGAGGGCGGGTCGGGCCATCGGAAGTGCCACTCGAAAGAACGCACGAGTGGGGCCGACGCCGAGTGTTCGGGCCGCGTCACGGGCATCGGCCCCCTGCGCCTTGAACGATGCGCGCGCGAACAAGAACACATAGGGATACAGCGTGATGACGAGGGCGGCCGCACACAGCCAGATGCTTCGGACTCCGCGTGCACCGAGTGGGCCCGACAACGTGTCGAGCCACACGAACCCGGCCACATAGCCAGGCACTGCAAGGGGAGTCACGAGAAGCCACGTGATCACTCGACGGGCGGGGAACTCGTACGCCGTGACGAGCCAGGCCAGTCCGGTTCCGAGAACGAGTGAACCTCCCACCACCGCGAGTGCGAGCGTGATGGTGTCGCGAATCATCCCGGGGAGGCGAGTGGCCCACAGTTCCGACCACATCGACTCGGTGGGGTCGAGGATGGAGGACACGACGACGATGACGGGTGATGCAACCAGAGCCGTGAGGGCGACGATCGAGACCCATCCGGGCAGCGACCGTCGCGTCGCGAAGGACGGAAGTGTCGCGGTCACTCGTATCCCGCAGCCGACAACACCTCGACGGCTCGGGGATTGAGACGACCGAGTTCGCGAACTGCCGCCAGGTCGGCGACGAATTCGTCGAACGCCGTGAGGGCCGAAGCGGGAGTCACGCCGGGATCGGCCGGATACTCGAAGTTGGCGTCGCTGAACGTGGATTGGCCCGTGGTGGCGAGCCATTCGAGAAGGCGGATCGCCGCTTCGCGGTTGGGTGCCGACTTGGTCACGCCGGCCGCACTCACGTTGAGATGTGCACCAGTCGAATCCTGATCGGGCCAACTGATCGCCACCGGGAAGGCAGGATCGTCGGCGAGCAAGCGGGGCAGGTAATACGTGTTGGTGAGGGCGACGTCGCAGTCGCCGGCGGCGATCGCTTTCAAGATGTCGGTGTCGGAGTTGATGTACAGAGGATCGTTGGCCACCCACGACTCGACCACCCGAAGAGCTTCGTCGTCACCGAGATTGAGAATCAGTGAAGCGACCAGCGATTGCGTGTACGGGTGAGTGCTCGGGCGCAAGCACAACTTTCCCGACCATCGAGAATCACCGAGCGCGGCGTACGTGCTGGGCGGATCGCTCACGCGCTCGGTCGAGTACATGATCACGCGCAGACGACGACTCAGCGCGAACCACGTGTTGTCGGCTGAACGCAGTTCACTCGGAATCGCCGACGTGAGGGTTTCGCTCTCGACCGACGCCAGGAGTCCGGCTTCGGACGCGAGTTCGATGTTGGCCGCATCGGCCGTCATCACGAGATCGGCTGGTGTGTTGTCACCCTCGGCCAGCAGTCGCTCGCGAAGCTCGGGGTCGGACCCTGTCGTGAATCGCACGTCGATGCCGGTGGCGGCGGTGAACTCGTCGAAGACTCCTTCGATGCCGTAGTGGCGACCGGTGTACACCGTGACGCTCTCGCCCGCGTCGTCACTGCCGCCTCCGCAGGCCGCAGTGAGCGTCGCGAGCGTGACGGCGACGAGCGACAGACCGGCTCGTCGGGCCGGGGCCGTCGGTGTCGACGGGAAGGAGCGGTGTCGGCGGGCGGGCGCGTGCGCGAACATCGGGCTATCTTGCCAGGACTTGTTAGGTATGCCAAACAAGTCCTGGTGGGAGTGGCAAAAGACCCACCCGGTGCGTCAGGTCGGGGGAAGTGAAGCCCGAAAGCGGGCGAGCTCGTCGGCCTTGATCGGCACCAGGTGCTGGGGCTCGGGGAACGCCCCGGATTCGACATCGGCCCGGAACTCGGAGAACGCCGCGATCCGTTCGCGTTGTAGACGCGCGTGCTCGGCCGCGAAGTCGCGGTACACCTTGGAGTGTCGCGGTACGTGAGCGATGCCCGACATGTCTTGGTTGGTCGGGTCGCCGAGAATGTCCATGGCGAACAAGTACTGCGCGTCGCAGCCAGCTCCCGAACCCATCGACCACAACGACAGACGCTTCAGTCGCCGACTGATCTCGGTGGCCACTTCAGGCGGCACCACTTCGATCTCGGCTGCAATGGCGCCAGCGTTCTCGAGCGCAACGCTTTCGTTGAAGAGTCTCAAGGCTTCGTCGGCTGTCTTTCCGACGGCTCGATAACCGCCAGTCCAGGTGACCTTCGAGGGCACCAGTCCGATGTGTCCGACCACAGGAACGAATTCCTTCGCCAAATGTTCGACGCGGTCGAGACTTCCCGAGCAATAGATGCAGTCGGCACCGGCTTCGAGCATCTCGCCGGCCCAGCGCAGATGATCGTCGGCCGAACCAGCTTGTTGGTGACTACGACCGGTGAGCGTGAAGAGTGATGGTGCGACCTCGCGATAGCGCGGGTGCGTCACCAGTTCGGGCGGGGCCGAAGCCAAGTCGATGCCGGCCGCTTCGGCGGCGGCCGCCTCGTCGATGGTGAAGATGCGCAGCATCGTGAGTTGCCGCTTCCCCTTCAGGGCGGCCAGGTCGGCAACGGTGAGGCGGCGACGAGTCATGCGCTCAATTCTGGCCGATCGCGGAACAGGTCGAGCGCCTCGGGGTTGGCCAAGGCTTCGGTATTGCGAACCTCGCGTCCGTTCACCACATCGGTGACGGCCAACTCACTGATCTTGTTGCTGCGCGTACGCGGAATGTCGGCCACGGCCACGATCCGAGCCGGAACGTGACGGGGTGAGGCATTGTCGCGGAGTGTTCGCTTGATGCGACTCTGCAGTTCGTCGTCGAGCGAACAGCCATCGGCCAAGCGCACGAAGAGCACGATGCGCGTGTCGCCGTCGAAGTCCTGGCCCACCGCCACCGATTCGGCCACCTCGGGCAACTTCTCCACCTGTGCGTAGATCTCGGCGGTGCCGATGCGCACACCACCAGCGTTCAACGTGGCGTCGCTGCGGCCGTGAATGACCATGCCGCCGTGGACGGTCCACGATGCGAAATCTCCGTGGGCCCACACGCCGGCGAAACGTTCGAAGTAGGCGCGCGAGAACTTCGAGCCATCGGAATCGCCCCAGAAACCCACCGGCACGGTGGGGAAGGCGTTGGTGCACACGAGGTCGCCCTTCACATCGGGATTCGTGATCGGGCGACCATCGGCGTCGTACACCGCGACGTTCAGACCGAGTGCTGGCCCTTGGATCTCACCGGCGTACACCGGGCGAGTGGGATCGCCGCCGACGAAACAGCCGACGATGTCGGTGCCACCACTGATGGACGCCAAGTGGACATCGGACTTCAGATCGGAATACACCCACGCGAAACCCTCGTCGTTCAACGGTGATCCGGTGCTGCACACCGTGCGAACCGCCGACAGATCGTGAGACGTCCGTGGACTCAGGCCCGCTTTGCGAGCCGAGTCGATGTATTTTGCCGATACTCCGAACAAAGTGACGTGTTCGCGCTCGGCCAGATCGAACAGAACACTCGGCGAGGGATGGAACGGATTGCCGTCGAAAAGAACGATCGTGGCACCCGACGCCGGAGCGCTCACGAGCCAGTTCCACATCATCCAGCCGCAGGTCGTGAAGTAGAAGACGCGATCACCCGTGCGAACGTCGCAGTGCAATTGCTGTTCCTTGAGGTGCATGAGGAGTGCGCCGAGCGCGCGATGGGTGATGCACTTGGGCTTTCCGGTGGTTCCCGACGAATAGAGGATGTAGATCGGATGGTCGGCACCCACTCGCTCGAACGTGAGAGGTGCTCCGCGGTGTTCGGCCACCACATCGGCCCACAGCCGAGCGTTCGGAATCGACGAGACGTCGGGACGGTCGTCGAGGACTCCGACCACGACGGTCGACTTCACCGAACCGAGACGCGATGCGATTTCGGCGATGCGTGCGCGGCAGTCGAATGATTTGCCCCCGTACCGGTATCCGTCAGCGGCGATCAGAACCACCGGAGTGGTCTGTTCGAAACGATCGACCACACCTTCGGTCCCGAAGTCACTCGATGTCGACGTGAACACTGCGCCGATCGCGTTGGCCGCGTAGAAGGCGACGACCGTTTCGATCACGTTGGGCATGAAGGCGGCCACCCGATCGCCCGATTCGACGCCGAGTGCGCCGAGGGCGGAGGCCATCGCGGCCACTTCGCCACGAAGCTCGGTCCACGACATGGTTCGGCGCGTGCCGTTCTCGTCGACGGCGACGATGGCGTCGTCGTTGCGGCCAGGTCGATCGGCCAGGGCGTTCTCGGCGAAGGAGATCGACGCATCGGGGAAGAACCGAGTGCGGCGCAGGTCGTCGTTCGACGTCACGTCGACGTCGCCACGATCGCCGATCACACCACACCGATCCCAGACCTCACGCCAGAACGCTCCCGGTTGCGCAACCGACCAGCGATGCAAGGCGACGGTGTCGGTCACGGAGCCGTCGGTCGCAGCGACGGCGCGACGAAACGCTTCGATGTTGCTGTGGGTGATCCGATCGGCTGTCGGTGTCCACAGGGGAGTCACGCGACGATCCTAGGCAGTCGGTGTCGGCGGCCGACGAGAGAGTCCAGCGCCGCGATTTACACTGGACCCATGACACTTCAGAAGATCGGTGTGGTCGGATGCGGCCTGATGGGTGCCGGAATCGCCGAAGTCTCGGCGCGATCGGGTTGTGATGTCGTCGTGGTGGAGGCCACCGACGTGGCCGCCAAGTCGGGGCTCGACCGAATCGAGAAGTCGCTCGAGAAGGCCGCCCAGCGCGGCAAGTTGTCGGACGCCGATGTCGATGCGATCTCCAAGCGCCTGTTCGTCACCCACGACTTCGATTCACTGGCCGATCGCGAACTCGTGATCGAAGCCGTGCCGGAAATCGACGAGTTGAAGGTCGACGTGTTCCGCCGACTGAGTCAGACCGTGGAGGCGGCCGACTCGATCCTGGCCACCAACACGTCGTCGATTCCGATCATGAAGTTGGCCATGGCCACCAACCGTCCCGAGCAGGTGGTGGGTCTGCACTTCTTCAACCCGGTACCAGTGCTTCCGTTGGTCGAAGTGGTTCGCTCACTTCTCACGAGCGACGACACCGCCCAGCGGGTCGGAGTGTTCGCCGGCGATCAGTTGTCGAAGAACCTCATCCAGTCGCAGGATCGCGCCGGCTTCATCGTCAACGCACTGTTGATCCCGTACATCCTGTCGGCGATTCGCATGTTCGAGTCGGGCTTCGCATCAGCCGAAGACATCGACAACGGCATGGTGCACGGATGCGCGCACCCCATGGGCCCGTTGGCGTTGGCCGACCTGATCGGGCTCGACACGACCGCCGCCGTCGCGCAGTCGATGTACGAAGAATTCAAAGAGCCGCTCTACTCGGCCCCTCCGTTGCTGCTCCGCATGGTGGACGCCGGTCTGCTCGGCCGCAAGAGCGGCCGCGGTTTTTACCTTTACAGCCGTTGATCGACCGTCACCGAGTTACTCGCGCTCCATCGAAATCGCCATGCCGGGCAGGTCGACCCAGGGCTGCTTGTGAGCGCACCATGCCTCGACCGTCGGCTTCACCGACGACTTGTCGTCGAGGACACCGGCCTTCACGGCGATGATGCCGGCCGACTTGGAGAGTTCCGAAAAGATCGGTGAGCCGCACGTCGCGCAGAACTTGCGACGCACGTACACGTCGTCGTTGTTCTCGCCGCGCTCTTCGTAGCAGCCGAGAGTGCCATTCACCTTGAGCTGTGACTCGTGAGCCACGAGGTTCACCGAGAAGGCGCCTCCACCCTGACGCTGACAACGGTCGCAGTGACACACCGCAGTTGCGATGATGTCGCCGGTCAGTTCGAAGGTCACTGATTCACACAAACAACGTCCCGTGAGCACGCGCGGAGCATAGCCCTGCTCGGTCGGGGCGGATCAGGAGTCGAGATGGGCGACGTCAGCCGGCGGGCGCGCGGGAGCCTCGGGGGTGTCGCGGGCCCAGCCCAGGTAGAAGATGCCCACCACGTGGGTGCCGGGTTCGAAACCGACGAAGTCGGACACGGCGTCGTTGGCTCCCTTCGGACACGAGCCCCAGTACGTGGCGATGCCACGGGCCGTGGCGGCGAGCATCAGGTTCTGCGCGGCGGCGGCCACGGCGTCGCGGTTCTCGGCCGTGCGTTCGGCGCTGTCTCCGGGGGTGCTTCCGATCACCAGCACGTTGGGCGTACGGGCGTACTTGGTGCGCGCTTTGTCGACCTTGGCCGCATCGTCACCGTGGGCGGCCATCGCATCGGCGATCACCGCTCCGAGCCGCAACCGTGCGCCACCCGTGATCGACACGAATCGCCATGGCCACGTTCTCTTGTGATTGGGAGCCCAGGTGGCCAACTCGCACAACTCGTCGACGATCGCTCGCTCGACCATCCGGTCGGTCTCGACCACCATCGTGGTGCGTCGCGCTCGAATCGCGTCATCGACGTGCATACCAGTCGATTATCGCACCGCCTAGCCTGACTTCATGCGTCGTTCTCTTGCCACCATCGTGATCACCGGATTCGTGCTCGCATCATGCGGGGGTGATGACGCGACATCGACCGTCGAGTCCTCTCCCGTCACGACCGAAGGTTCCATCGCATCGCCCACCGATCCGGCGGCCACCGCGCCGCCCACCAGTTCGATCGAAGTCGACGTTCCCGAGAGTGGCACCCCGTCGTCGGAGACCGCCTACATCGAGGTCGACCTCGAAGACGGTGCTCCGGCCACTGCCTCGGTGGTGCTGGGTCAGGAGGTCACCATCGTGGTGACCGCTGACGACGAGCACGAGTTCCACCTCCACGGCTACGACCTCGAACTCACCGGAACCGAGGTGTCATTCGAGTTCGTCGCCGATCGCGAGGGCGAGTTCGAACTCGAGACTCACGACACCGGCGAACTCGTCCTCACGCTCAGTGTCGCTCCGGAGTGATCGTCAGCTCGGTCGGCAGGGCTGACCGCGCAACGAATTGCACGGGGCCACACCCGACGGAACCACCAAGCCGCTGACGATCGGCAAGTAAAGGGTCGACGGGTGGTCGGCGTCGTGGCGGATGGTCACCTTCTCACCCGCGCTGATCGTGCGGAACGCCCACACGCCGCGGTTGCCGCCGGGTGCGTCGATCGTCATGCGCAACCGTGATCCTTGCCGGAACGGGTGGGCCACCGGGAAGAGCTCCACTCGAACCAATCGCGTTTCACCGGCGGCGAACGTCGAACGATCGGATTCGAGATGGCTGTGTTCGGGCAGGCGGTCGAGACCATCGGCGTCGTTCGAACTGCGGTGACTCGCGCGAAGCCAACCGCTCTGCACGTACGTCTCGCTGCCGTCGGGTCGCACTTCACTGATCGTCACTTCGAGGTCGGTGTCATCGGCGCCGGCGACTTCGATCCAGAGAGCGGCGGTTCCGGCGCCCACGACCACGAGGTCTTCCTGCAACGGCTCGGTGGTGAACACCGCGGCGGTTCCGGCTGGGTTCGCCACCCAGTCGAAGGCGACGTCGGCGCGCCAGATACCCGACCCCGAACCGGTGTAGAAGGTCGGCGGAACCGCCTCGGGGTCCGAGAGGTAGTCGGTTGAACCGGTCGCCTTCGTCGGATCACCACCGAGAGATCCGTTCGCACCGAGCGCGAACGGTGTCATGACCGCACCCGGAATCGGCCAGGCATCGAACAATGCCGACCAACGGGCTTGTGGTGAACGCGGTGTTGTTCCGTCGGCCGCGCCTTGTTCGAACAGAACCACGATGGGGTCCTCGGCTTCGAACGCGGCCAAGGCCGCGTCGAACGACTGGCCCGAGAAGCGGTTGGTGGAGTCGATGGCGGCGTCGGCTCCGAAGATTCCCCCGGCCAGCGGCCCGGCGATCACCGGTAGAGCCGACAAATCGGGAACCTTCTTGGCCACGTAGAAACTCAAGAATTCAGCGAAGCGCGGAAACACCGACGGGCTCAACGACTCGGTGTGTAGACCATTCAGCAATGTCGCGTACACGTGTGGCGACGACGTGAACTTGTCGAGAAGGCGAGGGAAGCGGCCGCCGGTCTGCTCGTCCTGCCACGCGCCGGCCACGAACACGGGAACATCGATGTCGCCGACCATCAAACTCGGGTTGATCTCGTCACCGATCTCGGACGAATAGAACGGGTTGGCGTCGATCTCGGCTTCGAGATCGGGGTTCTGCAGACGCAGGTTCTGATTCGCGGCACACAGCGCATCGCCCTCATCGGCCCGCTTCTTCGTCCACTCCTGGCCGTACGGAGCGGCCTCCTTCACACGCTGGCGAGTCCACTCGACCGCGAAGCCCGTGTTGAGAATTCCGCCCGGGTAGAGAGTCGATCGGTAACTGTCGTCGATAACCGACAACGGAGTGATGGCCACGAGCGACGGCGGCTGCGTCGACGCCACGAACAACTGGCTGATTCCCGGGTACGAGATGCCGACCATTCCGACTTCGTTGTCGAGCACCCACCTCTGCGCGGCGATCGCTTCGATGGCGTCGTAGCCATCGAGAAGTTGGGCTTCTTCGAAGAATCGGTAGCTGCCGCCCGAGCAACCGGTGCCACGCATGTTCACGCCGACGTACGCGTAACCCAGGGTGTTGAAGAGCAGCCCGAACGTCGTGTTGCCCGGGTCGCTCGGTGCGTATCCAGAGTACTCCACAACGGTGGGGTAGGGACCGTTCTCGGCCGGACCGGGCAGCATCACGTTGATGGAGAGAGTGGTTCCGTCGCGAGTGAGCAGGTATCCGAAACCGGCTCCGATCGTCTGATCGGAATAGAACGATTGATCGGGCACGGCGTCGGGTCCGTACACCGACACCACATCGCTCGTGGCCGAACCATCGGCCAACTCGACCGTGTAGTCACCTTGGTCGATGCGGCGAAAGAGCAGTGAGCCCAGTTCGTCGATGGTTCCTTGCGCCACTTGTTCGCCGCTCGCATCGAGAACCACGACCGCGGTCCCGGCCGACCCGCCGGTGATGGTGATCTGATGAGTTCCGGGAGCGACCGAGAAATCGACGGTCGCCTTGGTGGCCACGGTCGTGGACGGCTCGACGGTCGGAGTCGACGTCGACGACTCGTCACCGCCTCCGCAGGCCGCCGTCACCAGCAGAACGAACGAGAGTGCGATGGCCGAGGTGCGAGAAGACTTCATATCGGGACGACTTTAGGGCTCCGGATCGGCCACAATGGAGACGTGGCCCGATTGAAATCGCCCGACCGTGACGTGATGATCGGTGACGTCGGTCGACTGGTGAACGTCGAGTCTCCGTCTCGTGACCTCGATGCGTTGCGAACGAGCGCTCACATCCTGTCCGAATTGTTGGTCGATCGCTTGGGTTCGGCTCCCACCGTCATCGAAGGAAGCAACGGTCCACACGTGCACTGGACGGGTGGCGGACGCCCGCGCGTCTTGATCGTCGGCCATCACGACACGGTGTTCCCGCTCGGTGCGTTGGCGGCCCGGCCGTTCACGGTGGCGAACGGGAAGGCCACCGGCCCGGGTGTGTTCGACATGAAGGGCGGAATCGTTCAGGCCATTCACGGAGTGGCCGCCCTCGCCGATCGCAGTGGAGTGGAGATCTTGATCTCGGCCGACGAAGAAATCGGATCGGGTTCGTCACGCGATCTGATCGTCGAGCGAGCCCAGGAGTGCGGCGCGGTGCTCGTGCTCGAACCGAGTGCCGACGGCGGGGCGCTGAAAACGGCGCGTAAGGGCACCGGCACGTACGAACTCTTCGTTCGCGGACGCGCGGCCCACGCCGGCCTCGAACCCGAGAAGGGCATCAACGCGTTGATCGAGGCGTCGCATCAGGTCTTGCGCATCGCCGAGTTCGGCGACGCATCCATCGGAACCACGGTCACTCCGACGGTGTCGACGGTGGGCACGGCCGACAACGTGGTGCCGGCCGAAGCGCGTGTACTCGTCGACTGCCGAGTGGAGAAGATTTCCGAGTTCGATCGAGTCGATGCGTTGTTCCGCGCCTTGCAACCAGTTCTTCCCGGCGCGTCACTCGAAATTCAAGGCGGTTTCAACCGGCCCCCGATGCCGTCAAGTGCGTCGGCCTGGCTCTATCCGTTGGCCGAAGAGGTCGTTCGCGATCTCGGCTTGCCACCGGTGGCCGGTGTCGCGGTCGGTGGAGGATCGGACGGCAACTTCACCGCAGCAGCTGGGGTCGCCACGCTCGATGGCCTCGGTGCGGTGGGTGGCGGTGCGCACGCCGACCACGAATGGATCGACGTCGATGTGATGCCCACCCGTGCGTTGCTCATCGCGGGTCTGGTCGAGCGCCTCCAGGCGCGCTGACTACTCGAGTTCGAGCAGGCCGGACGAGCCGGGTCCGAGCGTTCCGGCCGAGCGGTACACGTTCAACTTCTCGCGGCTGTCCTCGATGTCGAGGTTGCGCATGGTGAGTTGACCGATGCGGTCGAGCGGACCGAACGCCTGATCTTCGACGCGTTCCATGCTGAGGCGATCGGGTGCGTAGGTGAGGTGCGGGCCAGTGGTGTCGAGGATCGTGTAGTCGTCGCCGCGACGCAGGCGCACCGTGACTTCGCCGGTGATGGCCGAACCGACCCACCGCATGATCGGCTCGCGCAGCATGAGGCTCTGCGGGTCGAACCAACGTCCTTCGTACAGCAGACGACCGAGACGACGTCCCATGGTGCGGTAGTTCTCGACGGTGCCTTCGTTGTGAATGGCGGTCACGAGACGCTCGTAGGCGATGTGCAGAAGCGCGAGTCCGGGTGATTCGTAGATGCCGCGGCTCTTGGCTTCGATGATGCGGTTCTCGATCTGATCGCTCATGCCGAGTCCGTGGCGGCCACCGATCGTGTTGGCCTCGTTCACGAGTGCGACCTGATCGGCGAACTCCTTGCCGTTGATGGCCACCGGCCAACCCTCGTGGAAGCGGACCGATACGACTTCTGGAGAAATAGCCACCGAGTCGTTCCAGTGAGCGACTCCCATGATCGGCTCGACGATGTCCATCGACGTGGACAGTTCTTCGAGCAACTTGGCTTCGTGTGTCGCCCCCCAGATGTTGGCGTCGGTGCTGTAGGCCTTCTCCTTGCTGTCGCGATAGGGAAGATTGCGCGACTGCAAGAACTCGCTCATCTCCGAGCGGCCACCGAGTTCGGACACGAACGTGGGGTCGAGCCAAGGCTTGTAGATGCGTAGGTTGGGATTGACGAGCAATCCGTATCGGTAGAAACGCTCGATGTCGTTTCCCTTGTAGGTGGAGCCGTCACCCCAGATGTCGACGCCGTCCGACTTCATGGCGCGCACGAGCAGGGTGCCGGTCACGGCGCGGCCGAGCGGTGTGGTGTTGAAGTAGGTCTTGCCCGCGGTGGTGATGTGGAAGGCACCGCACTGCAGCGCCATCAAACCTTCGCGCACCAGTTCGGCGCGGCAATCGACGAGACGGGCCTCTTCGGCTCCGTACTGCTTGGAGCGACTGGGGACTCCGCTTAAGTCGGGTTCGTCGGGTTGTCCGAGATCGGCGGTGTACGCGTAGGGGACCGCGCCCTTGGAGCGCATCCAGGCCACGGCGGCCGAGGTGTCGAGTCCGCCCGAGAAGGCGATGCCCACGCGTTCGCCCACCGGGAGTGACGTGAGGACGCGCTGCGAGCGCGGACTCCCCGAGGTGTTCGACGAACTCGACGATGACGACATGGCAGTGACGCTATCGGTCGACATCTCTCCGATGAAGCGGTTTGGCCTGGCTAGTGTCGCGATTCGTGAATCTGGACGGGGGAGTGCATCGCATACCGCTCTCGGCGGCGGGCGAACTCTGGATCTGTGGGAAGCATGCGATCGCGCCCGATCGACCTGGCCTCATCGAACGAATCGGCGCGTCGAGTCGTCGTGCGCACATCGTGTGTTTGGTCGAGCGTAACGAGATCGCCCACCGATATCCCGAGTACGTGCGGTGGCTCGACTCGAGCGAGAACTCGACATGGTTTCCGATCCACGACCTCTCGTCACCCGATCTGTCGGCGGTCAGGGCGTTGTACGGCGACGTGTGGTCACGAGTGCGAAGCGGCGAGGTCGTTGTCGCTCATTGTGCGGCGGGTATGGGCCGGGCCGGAACTCTGGCCGTTGCCGTGTGTGTCCTGGCCGGTATGAACCTCGACGATGCACTCGAACACGTGCGCCGTCATCGTCCGGGTGCCGGCCCCGAAGTGGGATCTCAGCGTGATGTGGTGGAGGAACTCGCGCGCTCAGTCGCCGACGACTGAGAACGAACTCGACACTGAACTCGACGTCGTATTTGCATTTGCGCGTTCGATTCCTGAGAACGAGCCGATCGAGAGCAAGAGCGCGGCGGTAGCGAGTGCACCGGTTACGACCGCCGACCCGGGTGACGGATCGATGTCGACCAGTGCGCTCGCGCCGAGCAGAACCGCTCCGGTGGTCGAGATCAACGGTGTGAACGGACGTCGAAACAGTGCCCACACCGCAACGGCAGTCGCGGCGCCGAAGACGAGCACGACGAAGATCGACACGACGGCTGTCGACCAACGCTCGTCGTCGGCCCACCACGTGGGTCGACCGATGATCTGAGACGACGCCCCGACGCACGCCAGGCAGATGGCCATGAGGGCCCATCCGGCGGCAACGGTGCGCGCCCAGCCGATCGACAAACGGCCTCGAGCCATGCGGCCAACTTACTGAAATCGAGACAAAGGTGGTCGGCGCGCGCCGATAACTTGCCGTTGTGGCGACTGACTCCTTGGGCGGCGGACCCCATTTCAAGAAGTTGTCTCTTTTCTTCCCGATGTGGAACGAAGAGGAGTACATCGGACGCACCCTCGACGCCGCGCGTGAGGCGGGTAACGCTCTGCTCGCCTCGGGAGAAATCGCCGACTACGAGATCATCGTGGTCGACGACGCGTCGACCGACTCCACGCCGCGACTCGCCGACGAAGCCGCCGCCGCCGATCCGCGAGTGAAAGTCGTTCATCACCCGAAGAATCGCAAGTTGGGTGGTTCGATCAAGACCGGCTTCGCGGCCGCCTCGGGCGATCTGGTTCTCTACACCGACGCCGACCTGCCTTTCGACATGGACGAACTCCAGAAGGCCTGTCGGATCATGCGCCACTACGAAGCCGATGTGGTGAGCGCCTATCGCCTCGATCGCACCGGGGAGGGTTACGTCCGAACGGTCTATTCGTTCTTCTACAACGCCTTGGTGCGGGTCTTCTTCGGCCTGAAGATGCGGGACGTGAACTTCGCCTTCAAGTTGTGTCGTCGGCGGATCTTCGATCACGTGACCCTCGTGTCCGAGGGCTCGTTCATCGACGCCGAACTCGTGATCCGGGCCAGCAAGTACGGCTACAACATCGTCCAGTTCGGGGTCGACTACTTCCCGCGCACACGCGGCGTGTCCACGCTCTCGTCACCCAGCGTCATCGTGAAGATCCTGCGTGAGATGTGGCAACTCCGCCGCGAACTCCAATCGATCACTCCCGCCGTTCGGCGATGAACGCCACACCCCCGCGCCTTCGGTGGCTCGGGGGCCGCGGGTAGTCTCGGGCGCGTGCAAGGAGGTTCGAGAGGCCGTCGGCCGGCGCCGAGCCGCCGTCGCACCCGACCCGACGCCGAGATCAATCGGTGGATGCCGGCGATGGGTGCGGGCGCGGTTCTCGCCGTGGTGGTACTCGTCGGAGTCACGTCGTCCGACGAGTCTTCGTCGTCGCCCGAAACCACGGCGTCGACCCTGCCGCAAGTGGTGGTCGACGACACCGCACCCCCCGTGCAGAAGCTTCCTTTGTCGCAGACATTCGGACGCGGGGCCGCGGGTCCCGAGATCAAGATCATTCAAGACCGCCTGATCGAGTTGAACTTCGACCCGGGTGTGGCCGACGGTGCCTTCGGCGAGCGCACTCAGCAAGCCGTGTGGGCTTTCGAGAAATTGGTGATGGGAGTTCCGCGCGAGCAGGTGACCGGGAAGGTCACGGCCGAGATGTGGAGCCGCATGCAAGATCCCTTGGTGATCAAGTCACGTCGCCCCGACTCGACGCCCAACCACACCGAGATCTATGTGCCCGAGCAAGTGATGGTGGTCTTCCATGGCGATACTCCGGTGCTCGTCACGCACATCTCGTCGGGAGACGACCAGGAGTGGTGCGAAGAGGTCACGATCGACCCGGGTGAAACCGGAAACGAGAAAGGTCTCGAGCCGATCAAAGAAGGTTGGTGCGGACTCTCCCGGACTCCGGGTGGTGTCTACAAATACAATCGAATGGTGGCTGGTCGTCGCGAGAGCCAACTCGGCGGCATGTACAACCCGGTCTACTTCAACTACGGCATCGCCGTTCATGGTGCTCAGGAAGTTCCGAACTTCCCGGCGTCACATGGCTGTATCCGAATCCCCATGCACATCTCCGACTACTTCCAGACGTTGGTGGCCAAAGGTGATCAGGTCTTCGTGTGGGATGGCGTGAAGGAACCCGAGGAGTACGGTTCGCCGCCGCCGCGTTTCAACTGGCGCGACCCGAACTACACGACCACCACGAGTACGTCCACCACGCTCGTGCCCGCGACCACGGTCGCTCCGACGACGACGCGTCCGCCGTCGACCGTGCCTCCGACGACCGCGGTGCCGACAACACCGCCCCCCGTTCCGACGACCGTCGCTCCCTGATTGCGGCGAGTGCTCTCGTCGAGGGAACGTCAGCCGAAGCAGCCCGACGATCCGTACAACACGCCTTGTCTGAAGGCGTCGACTTTCTCGAATGCACTACCCATCACGTCGTCATCGCGTGAGCGATCGCCGAGGAGAATCGCCATCCGGATCGCTTCGTCGAGATCGCCGGGCGACAGTCCGACCCGTGGGTTCTCTTCGGTGGACGGCGCAACGGGTTCTTCGTTGAAGGGGAGGATGTCGCCGGCCCACATGCCGGCCAGGCAGTCGTTCAGGAGTTGACGGTCTTCGCCGGTGAGTTCGAGTTCAGTTGCCGTTTGTACGAGTTCACCCCAGGCGACGGCGAGCAGGTATCCGACCGCGAAGTCACCCGGAATCTCGTCGTACGCCGCCGCCGCGATCGACACGTCGATCGTCACGGTGAAGTCGTCGGTGCAAACCCAGACACCCAGGGTCGGATCGGTGGGAAGTCCGACCGAGCAGACCGGAGGCAACTCGTCGCTCTCGGCGAGAAACAGGGTCGGTTCGCGCCACGTTGGGAATTCGCTGTCGATCAAGGTGGTCCAGAACAGCGTGAGATCGGTCGACAGCGACTCGAACATCGCATCGTCGAAAGGGAAGTCGCTCGGGTTCGGCCGTGACAACTCTTCTGGGGTGAATCCGAATTGCAGAACGATGGGCTCTTCGAACTCGTAGTCGACGCAGGGGGCGACTCCACCGAGGTAGCCGTCCTGGAACGCCGACACTCGATCGAAGGCCGAGCCGTGCGCGGCCGGATCAGATGCGTCATCGCCGGGAGCGTCACCGAGTTGAATCAAGCCGAGCAATGCTCCGGTGATGTCCTCGTCGGACAAGTCGTAATCGCCGACGCCAGTGGATTGAGCATGAGCGAACCAGGCGCCCGTGAAGCAATCGGCTTGGAGTTCGAGCGTGGTGGTCGGTAGTAGATCGAGGACGTCGTTGCGTGACCGCCCCTGAATCGCGTGTCCCCATTCATGGGCCATGATCACTCCGGCCACGGCGATACCGAACTCGTCGACGAACGAGGGGAGCAGCAACTCGTCGTCGTAGACGATGAAGTCGCCTTCGTCGCAGTAGAAGGCGTTGTCTTCGACGTCGGCGTAGTCGCCCGAGAAGTCGCAACCGTCGGGCAAGGGTGCCTCGCGTTGCGGAAAGTGGGCGTGCACTCCGCCAGCAAGTGGTGTGTAGTCGCTCGCGTAATGCTCGGGGTATTGCTCGGCCCAGAAGGTTTCGATGCTGGTGATCGAGTCGGCCAAGAACTTGTCGTAGTCCCGCGCGGGCTTGTCGTCGGGGATGAGAATGTCATTCGACGACACGAGAGTCAGATCAGAGCCGACGTCTCCACACGCGGCTGCTGACGCGATGAGCAACGCGATTGCGGCCGACACCCCGATGAGGCGTCGACGCTTCATGATCCCGTGAGTTCGGCGAGGACCGCGTTCATGGCGTCGATCTCGGTGGACTGACCGTTGATCATCGACTGTGCCATGTCGGCGACATCGCGGTTCCGGCCGTTCTCGATCACGTAGTCGGCCATCGCGATGCCGGCTCGGTGATGTTCGATCATCAAGGTCGCGAACGCGATCGACGCGTCGACTCCCTCGGCGGCCGCGAACGCGTCGAGCTCTTCCTGGGAGGCCAAACCGGGCATCTGGTCGATGGGGACGGGCATGCCCATCCACCCCATGGCGGTACCGGTGTCGTTGGCTTCGGTCTCCTTGAACGCGCGCAGCAGCTCGATCATGCGTCCGACTTCCATCTGCTGCGCGTAGACGATCTCTTGTGCGAAGAGTCGAAGTCGAGGATGCGTCTCATCCCCTGACGTGAGATAGAAGAACGCCATGTCGACGGCCTGCTCGTGGTGATAGCGCATGTCTTGCAGGAATCCGACGTCGGCGCGGTTGTACGACGGCGACGCGTTGCGATCTCCGACGAAGTAGCCGATGCCGACACCGAGCATCAGGGCGGCCAGACCCAAGGCGATGAAGTTGAGCGGGTTCTGCCACCAGGGCAGGACGACCTCGTCATCGAGATCGTTGACCCGTACATCTTCCATGTCTCCAGCGTGTCACAACCAGAGTGGCGAAGCGAGATGTCGGAACGGCATCGGTCACCGCATGAGTGGTACTTTTTCTCCACGTCGTCGCGTTCGTGACGTCCGTCGCAGTGGGAGAACCGCAACATCGTGTCCGAAACCGCTTCACCCTCGAGTCGGGAGAATCTGCTCGACGTCTCCGGCGTCACGGTGACGTTCGGAGGAATCGTCGCTCTCGACGGCTTGTCGTTCGCCATCAAGCCTGGCCAGATCTGTGGTCTCATCGGTCCGAACGGTGCTGGCAAGACGACCATGTTCAACGTCGTCAGCCGCATCTACCAACCGTCGAGTGGATCGGTGACTTTCGATGGCAAAGATCTGCTGTCGGTGCCGGCCCACGAGATCGCCCACTTCGGAATCGCTCGCACGTTCCAGAACCTCGCGTTGTTCCCCACCATGTCGTTGCTGGAAAACGTGATGGTGGGTGCGCACAGTCAGGGAAAGATCGGATTCGTCCGGTCGATCCTTCGTATCGGCGCAGCTCGCGAGAACCGCGAACTTCGCGATTGGTCGGGCGACCTCCTCACGCAGTTGGGCCTCGGGCCTCTCATGTTCCGTCCGGCCATGGGTCTGCCGTTCGGAACCCTCAAGCGGCTCGAGATCGCGCGCGCTTTGGCCGCGCGGCCGCGGTTCTTGTTGATGGACGAGCCGGCAGCCGGGCTCACCCATGCCGAGATCGACGAACTCGGTGACACCGTGGTGTCCATTCGTGAGCAGTTCGACCTCACCATGTTGTTGGTCGAACACCACATGTCGATGGTCATGAAGATCTCCGACCACGTAGTGGCCATGGAATTCGGGCGCAAGATCTCCGAAGGGACACCCGCCTTCGTACAGAACGATCCCAAGGTCATCCAGGCGTACTTGGGGGTGGACGCATGAGTCTGTTGTCGATCACCGATCTCGCTGCTGGCTACGGCCCGCTCGAGGTCCTGCACGGTTTCGATCTCCAGGTGAATCAAGGCGAAATCGTCGTGATCCTCGGAGCCAATGGCGCGGGCAAGACCACCACCATGCGTGCGATCTCCGGAATGATCCCGCGTCGTGGTCGCATCGTGTTCGACGGCCAGGACATCTCGTCGTCGAGTCCCGACTCGATCGTTCGCCTCGGCATCGCCCAAGTGCCGCAGGGCCGGGGAACCTTCGCCGACCTCACGGTCGAAGACAACATGTTGGCCGGCGCATACATTCGTCGCGACGAGGTGCTCGCCGATGTCGAGCGATGGTTCGACGTTTTCCCTCGTTTGCGTGAGCGACGTTCGCAACGCGCCGGGTCGTTGTCGGGCGGCGAACAGCAGATGCTGGCCATCGCGCGAGCGCTCATGAGCCGTCCCCGACTTCTCCTCTGCGACGAGCCGAGCCTCGGTCTGGCGCCGCTCATCACCCAGGAGTTGTTCGGAGTCCTGAAGAAGCTCAACGCCGAAGAGGGTTTGTCGATTCTTCTCGTCGAGCAGAACGCCAACCTGGCTCTCAAGGTCGCTCATCGCGTCTACTTGTTGGAGACCGGCAACGTGGTGTCATCTGGATCGGCGGCCGAGCTCGCGGCCGACGACAGCATCCGAAAGGCCTACCTGGGGTCCTGACATGGAACGACTACTTCAATACGTTTTCGACGGCCTGTCCCTCGGTTCCATCTACGCGCTTCTCGCGCTCGGGTTGGTCGTTGTTTTCCGCGGAACCGGACACCTCAACTTCGCGCAGGGCGAAATGGCGATGATCTGTACGTTCTTCACCTGGCAGTTCCACGCGTGGGGCTTGCCCTTGGTGGTGTCGGTGCTTCTCGGCATGGTGGCGGGCTTCGTTCTCGGTGCTGGTGTCGAGGTCTCACTCATTCGACGAGTCGCCAAGAAGTCCGAAGCCGGAGTCTTCGTCGTCTCGATTGCGATGTTCCTCGGCTTCAACTCGTTGGCCGGAATGATCTGGGGCAACTTGCCGCCCGAAGAGATGCCGAGCCTCTTCCCGGATGAACCCGATGACTTCGTGAGGATCTTCGGCGCCGTGTGGCGTTACGAATACATCGGAATCATGATCGTGGCGCTTCTTTTGATGGGCCTGCTCTTCCTGCTGTTCGCCAAGACCAAGTTCGGTCTGGCCATGCGTGCCGTGGCCAGCAACCCCGAGTCGGCCCGTTTGGTCGGCATTCCGACCGGCGTGGTTCTGGCCGCATCGTGGGGTATCGCCGCCGCGATGGGTGCACTGTCGGGCGCGATGGTCGGTGGTCTGGCTGGTGAACTCACATCACTTCTCATGTTCACGCCGTTCATCTACGCCTCGGCGTCGGCCACCCTCGGCGGCTTCGACAGCCCGGGTGGTGCGGTCATCGCCGGTCTCTTGATCGGCGTGGGTGAGCAACTCGCGGCGGGTTACGCCCCCGGCTGGATCGGGCAGGAACTTCGCCTGGGTGTGGCGTTGGTGACGATCTTCGTGGTGCTGTTGTTCAAGCCGTCGGGTCTCTTCGGATCCACCAAGGTCGAGCGGGTGTAGGTGCAGTCATGATGAAGATCAATCACGGTTCTCCTCAGCACTGGGCTCTTCGCACTCTCGGAGTGGCTCTGATCGCTCTGATCATCGTGTGGGTTCCGACCCAGATGTCCACCTCGCGAATCGGACAGTTCTCCGATGCCTTCGTCCTCATCATCGCGGCGATGTCGCTCAATCTCGTCCTCGGTTTCACCGGGCAGATCTCCATCGGTCATTCGGCCTTCTTCGGAATCGGCGGCTACACCGCGGCGATTCTGATCAAGGACCACGGTTGGAGCCCTGGGTATACGTTCTACGCGGCGGCGGCGTTGGCCTTCGTCGTCGGATGTCTCATCGCCTTGCCGGCCTTGCGCATCAAGGGCATCTACTTGGCGCTGGTGACTCTGGCCGTGGCCGTTCTGTTCCCGACCTTGGTTAAGTGGAAGAAGCTCGCCTGGCTCACCGACGGCGCCAAGGGCATCGACAGCGTTCGTTACGACGAACTTCCGGTGTGGCCGATTCTCGGCGAATTGAAGGGTCGCGATGGCCGAGCGGTGTTCGCCTATTGGCTCGCGTTCGTGTTGCTCGTCGTCACGTATCTCGTGTGTCGCGGCCTCGTGAAGAGTCGCTTCGGCCGATCGCTCGTGGCCATTCGTGACAACGAAACGGCGGCTGCGGTGATGGGAGTCAACTTGACCGTCACCAAGGTTCTCGTGTTCGGTGTGTCGGCGGCTCTGTGTGCTCTGGCCGGGGTTCTGTCGACTCTGCGCACCGGCGTGATCACCCCGGAAGGCCAGTACGTCACACTGTTGGGCTCCATCGTTTTCTTGCTGATCATGGTCGTGGGCGGAGCCGGAACTCTGTGGGGTCCGATCGTGGGTGGCCTCGTGTACGTCTGGCTCGACAACACCACGCGTGGCTTCGGGTCGGAGAGTGATGGCGTGATCGGCTTCCTGTTCGGCTGGTCCGATCAGTCGCCGGCCACGTTGATCTTGGGTCTGGCCCTGGTGATCATCATGTTCGTGGCTCCGTACGGTTTGGTTGGTCTGATCAAGCGTTTGTGGGTCAAGGTCGTCGTCGTGGTGCCCAAGCCGGCTGGAACGTCACTCCCCACGACGGGTCAGTGAACGACGCACTTCTCTACACTCTGTGACCGCCGACATCCCGTCGGCTTTCACAGAACCGCACCATCCGGTGCACCCCTGGGGAGGAACATGAAGCGCACATCAACTCGCGTGTTCGCATTGGCCATGGCCAGCGCGCTCACCATCGCGGCGTGCGGTGGCGACGACGAGGGCTCCTCGTCGACCGAAGCCCCCGCCGCCTCCGAGGCTCCGTCAACCGAAGCCCCGTCGACGGATGCTCCGTCAACGGAAGCACCGGCCGCTGGCTGGGCCGTCAACACCGACGACTGCGTCGACCCCGATGCCGCCAACGCGCCCATCGAGGGAACCATCAAGATCGGCAGTGCTATGCCGCTGTCGGGTGGCCCCGCCGCCACTGCCTTCGCTCCGGTGAAGGACGGCTTCGAGGCGTACATCCAGTGGGCCAACGAGAACAAGATTCTCGGTGACCTCACGATCGAAGTTCAGATCGAAGACGATCAGTACAACAAGGACCTCACGCCAGGTGCCGTCGAGAAGTTGCTCGACGCCGACACGAACGTGTTCGCCGGCATCATCGGAACTCCGAACAACACCGCGGTCAAGGACCTTCTGAACGAAGAGTGCTACCCGCAGTTGAACGCCCTCACCGGTTCGCCCTCCTTCGGCAATGCCGAGGAGTATCCGTGGACCACTGGTCTCCTCATTCCTTACACGACTGAGGCCAAGGCCTACGCCGCGCTGATCGCCGACCAGTTCCCGGCCGGTGCCAAGGTCGCATTGTTCACCGTGAACAACGAGTTCGGTCAGGTGTACGCCGAGGCGTTCAAGGAGATCGCTCCGGAGTTCAACATCGAGCTCGTCGACGAGCAGACCATCGAAGCAACCGATGCCGCTCCGCCGACCGCTCAGGTGAACTCGATCGCGAGCAACGCTCCCGACGCGATTCTCGCCGTGCCGTTGGGTGCTGGTTGCGCGACTTTCCTCGGTGAAGTCGCCAACGCGAAGGCCGCCAACGCTGGTTGGAATCCGGCCATCTTCATGACGGCAACGTGCTCGTCGCCGCTGATCCTCGGATTGGCCGGTCCGGCTGCCGATGGCATCTACACCGCCAACAACTTGGTCGACATCCTTGATCCGGAAGTCGCCGCGCAGCCGGCCGTGGCCGAGTACATCGCCTTCATGGAAGGCCTCGGCAAGGGAGACATCATCACGACTGCGGCCGCCGGCTGGCACACCGCTGAGGTCACGGTCCTCACGCTGAAGGCCGCCCTCGAGTCAGAGGCCGGTTTGACCCGTGCGTCGATCATCAATGCCGCCCGCGCCTTCAACCAGGCCACGACGTTCACGCGTCCGGGCATCACGTTGAAGATGAATGGCGTGGACGACCAATACATGTCCGAGTCGTTGCAGGTCATTCAGTACAACGCGACCACCAAGTTGTTCACCGACATCGGCGAGCTCATCACCGATTTCGAGAGCTGATTTCGACGTCGTCGAAGTGAGAGAGCCCGCCCGGAAGGGCGGGCTCTTTTGCATCTGGTCCGCCCGGAAGGGCGGGCTCTTTTGCATCTGGTCCGCCCGCGAGGGCGGGCACTCGCACTCGGCAGTAAAGGACGATCAGCCGGTGACTTTGCCGTCGACCACGGTGATCTCGCGATCGCCGGTGATCTCGACGATGAACTCCCACTCGTCACCGTCGTTGTCGACGGCCGAGCACGAGAACTGGGTTCCTTCGTTCTCCGACGACGGCTGTTCGCACACCGCTTCCGAGAAGCGATACCCGGCCTCGTCGGCCAACGAATCGCTCTCGAGATACTTCTCGGTCTCCTTGCGATAGTCGGCCGGGCTGGCCGAACAGGCCGCCATCAACATCACGCCAACGGTGATGGCGAAGAGCCGTCGTTTCATGTTCAGTACAGCTCCTCGTTCGTGACGATGGGTCGGCGGGCCCGACGAATCGTGTCGATCGTCAGGGCCACGAGAGCGATCCACACGAGGGAGAAACCTACGACACGACTGGTGGTGAGGGTCTCGTCGTAGGCCAGCCAGCCGAGCAAGAAGTTGATCACCGGCACCGAGTACTGCATCGGGCCGATCACGGTCATCGGGATGCGTTGGGCCGCGTAGGCGAACATCATGAGCGGGATCGCGGTGATCACGCCGAGAAAAGCGATCAGGATCCAGTCGACCGCACCGGCCGTGCGCACCACGCTGTCGGCGTACTGCAGGTGCCAGAGGATCAGCGCGACCGCGGGGACGGTGATCACCATGGTTTCGATCGTGAGGCCTTCGATGGGTGACAACGGGATCTGCCGCTTCAGATACCCGTAGGTGGTCCAGCTCGCCGCGATCAACAGTGCGTAGACCGGAACCCGCCCGTAACTGAACGTGAGCACCACCACCGACGACAGACCGAGCAGAGCCGTCAACCGCTGCACGGGTTGCAGTTGTTCGCCGAGAACCTTGACGCCGACCAGCATGGCTCCGAGCGGAGAGATGAAGTACCCGAGCGCGGCTTCGATCACGTGGCCTTCGCTCACGACGATCACGTACGAGGTCCAGTTGAGCAACAGCACGATCGACGCCAGGGCCACCGGTTTCGTGAGTCGACGCTCGCGAATGTCGGCGATGAGGGGCGCCAGTCGCCCGCGCCACGACATGATCACCACGAGGAGTACCACCGACAACACCACGCGGTAACCGATCAGTTCGACCGGCGAGTACTCCTTGAGGGCTTTCCAATAGACGGTGAGGAAGCCCCACACCACGTACGCCGTCATTCCCGAGGCCGCACCGCGGCGATCGATCGCCGTGGTGGTTCGTGATGGCTCGGTGGCTGCGGAAGTCACTCGATCTTCCTAGCAGTCCGTCCTCGCCGGATCGGGTTCTCTCGGTGCGAGTAGCGTCGGTCGCGTGACCGAGCGCATCGAATCCACCCCCGAGTGGGCCGTGGTGCGTTCGCTCGTGAAGTCGGTCGACCTCAGCGCCGAGTTCGCGTCCGATTCGCAGCGGGCCGAGCACTTCACGTTGCGGCTGGGCGATCTCCTGATCGACACGTCGAAGAACCTCTGGACGCGCGAGATTCGGTCTGCCCTTGGTGAGGTCGCGCGGCGAGCCGATGTGGCGGGGGCGTGGCGTCGACTGCGCGGTGGCGAGATCGTCAACGAGTCGGAGGGTCGTTCGGTGGCGCACTGGGCCTTACGCGTACCGGTCGGTTCGCCCGCGGTGGTTGCCGGCCTCGACGTGGCGAGCGATGTGCACGACGTTCTCCACGCGATCACCCAGTTCGCCGACGACGTTCGTTCCGGACGGCTGGCCGGTGCGACTGGTCAGCGCTTCACCGACGTGGTCAACATCGGAATCGGCGGGAGCGATCTCGGCCCGGCCATGGCGTACGACGCCTTGCGTGCTTTCCGCAGTGGTCCGCGGTGCCACTTCGTGTCCAATGTCGACCCGGCCAACACGCGGGCCGCTCTCGACGGCCTCGACCCGGCTCGAACACTCGTGATCGTGTCGTCGAAGACGTTCACCACCACCGAGACGATGGCCAATGCGGTGGCCGTGCGCGAATGGATCGTCGAAAGTCTGGGAGCGAGCGCCGTTGCGGCGCACTTCGCCGCGGTCACCACCAACACACGAGCCACCGCCTCGTTCGGTGTCGACCCGGCGAAGGTCTTCGGCTTCTGGAACTGGGTGGGCGGACGGTATTCGCTCGGTTCGGCCATCGGTCTGTCGCTGGCCATCGCCGTCGGCCCCGTGTCGTTCGGCGAGATGTTGGCCGGAATGCACCTCGTCGACGAGCACGTGAGCCAGTCGGTCGATCAGCCGCTCGCCAACGCTCCGCTCGTCCACGCTCTGTTGGCGGTGTGGTACTCGAACTTCCTCGGTGCCGAAACCCGGGCCATCGTGCCGTACTCGCACGATCTACGGCGCTTTCCGTCGTACCTCCAACAACTCGACATGGAGTCGAACGGTAAATCGGTCGATCGGGCCGGTCGTGCTATCGCAGTGCCCACCGGACCCATCGTGTGGGGCGGACCCGGGACCGACGGCCAACACGCGTATTTCCAACTCCTGCACCAAGGCACTCATCTCGTGCCGGTCGACTTCATCGGATTCGCTCGACCAACTGACGGCGATCAAGAACGTCACGACGCGCTCATGGCCAACCTCTTCGCCCAGTCGCAAGCGCTGGCGTTCGGTCGAGCGGTCGACTCGTCGTTGCCGAGCGCCGAGCACCGCGTGTTCGCCGGTAATCGGCCGAGCACGTTGATCCTGGCCCCGGCGCTCACTCCGTCGGTGCTCGGGCAACTGATCGCGCTCTACGAACACTCGGTGTTCTTCCAGGGTGCGGTGTGGGGGATCAACAGCTTCGATCAATGGGGCGTGGAGTTGGGAAAGGACGTCGCCCACGGGATCGGACAAGAACTGGTCGACGGTCGCCACCACGTGAGCGATCCGGCCACCCGTCGCCTGATCGAGTGGTACCGCTCCCACCGTCACAGGTCCGTGGAATAATCGCTAGACCGTGCAACAACTCGAACGCGTCACCAACCTCCTGACCCTGCTCATCTCGGCGCGACGACCGGTCACGTTCGAAGAGATTCGCAACGAGTTACGAGGTCAGTATCCCGACAATTTGTCGGCGGCCCGAGCGGCGTTCGAGCGCGACAAGGCGATCTTGCGCCAAGAGGGTGTGCCCATCGAGCAGAGCACCCTGGGTGGCGATCAGGCCGGTCAGATGGCGTACCGCGTTCCGCGCAGCGCGTACGAAGCCGTCGATTTCGGGCTCGACGACGACGAGGCTCGCGCCTTGCGTCTTGCCGTCGGTGCCGTTCGACTCGGAACCACCTGGTCGCGTGACGCGTTGTGGAAGGTCGACCTGGTCGGTGATGTCGCCGGTGATGCCAGTGGTGACGGTGTTCCGGTCGCGGCGTCGATTCCGGTCGATCCGCGCCTGCCGGCTTTGCACCGGGCGCTCGCGCAGCGTTCCACCGTGTCGTTCTCGTATCGCGGCAAAGCGCGGCGACTCCAACCCCATGGTCTGTTGGCGCGCGACGGCTGGTGGTACGTGGTCGGTCACGACCTCGAGGTCGACGCGCAACGCACCTATCGAGTCGACCGCATCGAGCGTGACGTGTCCGTTGGTGATGCGGGTTCGTACTCGATTCCGGCTGACTTCCGGGTGCGCGATTCGTTTCCGTCCGACCCGAAACTCCTGCCCGACAACGTCGACGTCGGATCCGACGTCGCGGTGGTCCGGATCGATCCGTCCGATGTCGGCGTGGTGCTCGGGCAGTACGGCCGCGATGCGGTGGTGGCCGAGAACCCCGACGGGTCGTTCGACTTCAACATTCCCTGCAGCAACGTGCAGGCGTTCAACCACTGGTTGTTCGGTTTTCTCGAGCGTGCCGAAGTGGTGTCGCCGCCGGCCTTGCGGGCCCTCGTCGTCGAGTGGCTCGAAGATCTCGTGAAGGCGCCGCTGTGAGTCGTCGCGGTCCGCGTCCGGTCAACGAGCGCCTGCGCGGCCTGCTCGTGATGCTGCCGTGGTTGGCCGAGCGTCAGGTGGTGTCCACCGAGGAGATGGCCGCGCACTTCGACCTGCCGGTCGACGACCTCGTGGCCGATCTCACGCTGGCATCGATGTGCGGTATCTCGCAGGATCCCCGCCATCTCATCGACCTCTACATCGACGAGGGCATGGTCCACTTCGGTCTCACCAAGTACTTCGAGCGTCCGTTACGTCTCAGCCAAGCCGAAGCAGCGTCGCTCGTGGTGGCAGCCAAGGCGGCGTCGGCCCTGCCCAGTGCCGACGAATCCGATGCGCTGTCGCGGGCCATTCGCAAGATCGAAGCGGTGCTCGGTGCCGATGCGGTGAACACCGTCGACGTGCAGATCGACCTGCCCGAGACCGTTCCGCCGTTGCGCGACGCCGTGACCGACCGAGCGGTCGTGGTGCTCGAGTACTGGACTCCCGATTCGGGCCGAACCGCTCGGCGGGTGGTCGAACCGATCGAAGTGTTCAGCGACGGTCCGCACTGGTACCTGCGGGGTATCGATCGCGATCAGCGGGCCGAACGCACCTATCGCGTCGACCGCATCGCCGAATGGACGCGCAGCGGCGAACAGCACTCGGCTCCGTTCACGCCGCGTCGCGACTGGTTCGCCGATGCACCCGAACTGCCCGACGTCACTGTGGTGATCGAGTCGGGCTGGCGTTGGGTCATCGAGCCGTACCCGGTGCGCAGTGTCGATGAGTTGCCCGATGGGTCGCTACGAGTTCGGCTCGTGGTCACCAATCGGCGTTGGCTCGAAAGGCTCCTCGTTCGGTTGGGCACGCACGCTCGGGTGGAAACGCCGCTCGACCGGCGGGCCGTCGGTAAGGACATCGCCGAGGTGATGTTGATTCGCTACCGCATGACGTAGCGCATCAGGTCGGCCTCGGTGGTCGCCGCATGAGCACGGAGCAAGTGCGGCAAGACTCCGGCCGCCGCGCGGGCGTCGTGCAAGGCGTGGTGGGCGCGCGGAAAGGGCATGGCGAATTCCTCGCACAGCGACGTGAGCTTGTGGCTGCGTTGGGCGGTGCCGGCCCGACGGCGCGACAGCGCGAGGGTGCAGAGCGATCCGATCCACGAATACTCCACGCCGTGACGACGCGCGGCGGCGCGCAGGAAGCCCATGTCGAATGCCGCGTTGTGGGCCACGACCACACAGCCCGAGGTGAGTTCGGCCACTCGGCGGACCGCCCACTTCTCCGAGTGCGCGAACATCAACTGGCGACGGGTGATTCCGTGGATGTGGGTCGGGCCGAGCGAGTCGGTAAATCGTCGACGCGGGCGAATGTACGACGACCATTCGCGCGACGACGCAGTGGGACCATCGAGGAAGACGATGGCGACTTGAAGGATCGCGTCGTGTTCGACGTCGAGGCCGCTCGTCTCGAGATCGAGGACGGCCAGGCGAGTCACGCGGGGTGACCCGGGGGATTGACTCAGACCACGGCGCGCTGGCTACGGGCGCGCACTCCGATGGGAGCGGCCACGGTGAAGCCAGCGAGGTGACGCTCTTCTTCGGACTCGCCACCCCAGAAGCCGTACTCGCGGTTGCCGCGGGCGAAGTTCTGGCAATCGACATTCACCGGACAGGTTCGGCAGAGGAGTCGAGCCTGGGCCTCCCGACGCACGCGCGCCTGCGGTCGCTCGGCCTTGGGTGGGAAGAACAGATGAGTGCGGCCCTTGCACACCGCGTGGTCCATCCAGTTGATGGACGGGGCGATCTCCAGGAACAGGGACTCGAGTGCCGACATGGTGGCCGTCCTAACGAAGGGGAGTGGTATGGGGTGGGCGGTTGGTGTTCAGAAAGGAGCGGCGGGGGCCGGAGGGGGAGGAACCCGCCGCACGCATTTAACACTAAAACTGAAAACGGCCGCCGTCAAGAACTTCTTGAAAAATCTTGGTGCGGCCGCCGGACCGGGAAAAGACGCAGGTCAGAGCGGGTTCAGAGTGGGGTCAGCGCAGGTTCAGAGCAGTTCGGCGGCCAACGAGGCCACCTCGGAACGCTCGCACGACGTCAGCGTGACGTGCCCGAAACAGCGCTGACCGCGGAATGCACCGATCAGGACGGCCAGGGCGTTGTTGGATTCGCCCAGGTAGGGGGCATCGATCTGGCTGGTGTCGCCGGTGAACACCACTTTGGTGCCCTCGCCGATACGCGTGAGGATCGTCTTGAGCGTGGTGGGTTCGAGGTTCTGCGCTTCGTCGACCACCACGATCTGGCGGTGTAGCGAGCGGCCGCGCAAGAACGTGACCGACTCGAGAGTGAGCTGATTGCGCGCGGTCAACTCGTCGATCATCGATCGCGCTTCGCGATTCGATCGCTGATCGGAGAGCGCGACGATCGCATCGTGAATGGCCGACATCCACGGATCGAGTTTCTCGTCGAGTCCGCCCGGGAGATAGCCGACGTCGGCGCGACCCACCGGAACGAGCGGGCGATACACCGCCAACTTCTCGTACCGACGATCTTCCACGACTTGTTCGAGTCCGGCGGCGATCGCCAACACGGTCTTGCCGGTACCGGCGCGTCCGTCGAGGGCGATCACGCTCACCTCGGGGTCGAGCAGAAGTTCGAGGGCGAACCGCTGCTCTTTCGACCGGGCGCGCAGTCCCCACGCTTCGGGTGACGACGGCGCGATGAGACGTACGTCACCATCGAGACACCGAGCCAGAGCCGACTGGCTCCCGGCACGGAGGATGGCGAACGAGTTGTCGACGATCGTGCCCGGCGTCGCGATGGCGTCGGGCGAGAGCGCCTCACCGTCGTACAGCCGATCGACGAGATCGGTGGCGCAGTCGACGGTCACGTAACCGAGCGGACGCGACGACATGGCGCGACCGGCGAGTTGGTGTTCGTGCGCGGTGAGGCCGAGGTGTGCCGCCTTGAGACGCAACGCGGCGTCGTTCGACACCATGCGCGTGGGTGTGGTGAGGGCCTGACCGAGCGCCGCGCCGATGATGCGATTGTCGGGTTTGGCCGGATCGAGACCGTGCTCGACGAGGAGATGGCGCTGAATGCCATTGATCTCGATGTGCACGGTGGAGCCGTCACCCACCGGGGCCGGGGAGGCCAGAGAACCCCCTGCTTGCAGGCGAATTTCCTCGAATTGGCGCAAGGCGGCCCGGGCGGCGCGACCCACGTCATCGGGACGACTCTTGAGTCCGTCGAGCTCTTCGATCACCGTGAGCGGCACGACGATGTCGCAACCTGGATACGTGTGCAGACAGTTCGAGTCGGCAATGAGTACTGAGGTGTCGAGCACGACACGCGTGGCGTTGGGTGCTTCTGGTTTGGTGTCCGATCGGCGGCGGGGGCTCGCGCTCCGAGTTCTCTTCGTTGACTCGATCCGCACGTCTTCGGTCACCGAATCTCCCTTGTGTCGATTTATGTGGAGCTGGACAACAACGGCGCGAAGCACCCGCCCGGGCGGGGGTAACCCCGGCCTTCACAGTGTGTCGCAGAGTCGTGTTGCAGTGGTGGATAGGTCGGGAGAAAGTGGTCGCGGCGGTCGCCGGGAGCCGATGATTCCGACGCCGGCGGATCGGGTCGGCGACTGTCGTTGCAGTTGCAACAAACAGAAGGCTTGTAAATGCCCGCCGGACCGAATCGAATGTGAGGAAGTTCCACCCGAGAACTGAGCAAGGAAGCGAATGATCACCAACGAGTCGAGGAGCACAGCTGACGAAGTCACTGGTTCCCGCTCAGCAGTTTCACTGAGGGCCGCGGCCCCCATGAACTGTCAACACTGAAGCAAACCCAAACAAGAAAGGGATATCCCCATGGCAGCAAAGAAGAAGGCAGCCAAGAAGGCTCCGGCCAAGAAGAAGGCAGCCAAGAAGGCACCGGCAAAGAAGAAGGCAGCCAAGAAGGCTCCTGCGAAGAAGAAGGCAGCCAAGAAGGCTCCCGCCAAGCGCAAGGCAGCCAAGAAGGCACCGGCAAAGAAGAAGGCTCCCGCCAAGCGTCGCAAGCGCAAGGCAGCCAAGAAGTAATTCGCCCCGATCACAATCGGGACAGGAACTGGTCGAGCGGGGGAAACCCCGCTCGACTGCTTTTTCCGGCCAGGATGGGTGGGTGGCACCGCAACTCGACGATCTGCTCGCCGACCTGGCCGACGAACACCGCGACCTGGATGCGCTCGTGAGCGGATTGTCCGACTCGGATTGGCGGGCGCCCACCTTGGCCGAGGGTTGGTCGATCGCCGATCAGATCAGCCACCTCGCATTCTTCGACGAGCGGGCGGCGATGGCGATGACCGACCCCGACGGGTTCACGCGCGACTTCGAGCAGATGGTCGCGGCCGGTCGCGACGCGTCGGTCGACCGAGCCCGCTCACTGACACCCGCCACGTTGTTGGACGAGTGGCGAGTCACGCGTTCGGAACTCGTGGCCGCGGCCCGAGCCGCCGATCCGTCGGCGCGCGTTCCGTGGTACGGGCCGGCGATGTCGCTGCGCTCGTGTGTGACCGCCCGACTCATGGAGACCTGGGCCCATGGGCAAGACGTGGTGGATGCCGTGGGGATCGATCGAGCCGGCACGAGTCGCCTGCGTCATGTCGCGCACATCGCGGTCGGTGCGCGGGCCTACGCGCTGATGGTCAACCGGCTGACACCGGACGACCGCGCGGTGCACGTGGAGTTGACGTCACCCGACGGTGACACCTGGGCGTGGGGATCACCCGATGCCGAGGGCGGCTCGGTCCGGGGTGCGGCGCTCGCGTTCTGTCTGGTGGCCATTCAGCGTCGGCACCTTCGCGACACGGCTCTGCGCGTGGAGGGTGATTCCGCGACCACCTGGATGTCGGTGGTTCAGGCCTTCGCCGGCCCGGCTGGTCGGGGTCGCGAACCGCGAGCCTGACAGCACCGCTCGACTTACGGGACCGAGCGGGTCAGAGGTCGGCGATCTTCTTGAAGATCTCGGCCGCCGGTCGATCGATGCGCCGACCCAGATCGGCCAGACGGGCACGGATTCGCGTCGAGAACCGATCGAGGGTGGCTTGGTCGACGGCCTTCATGGTGCTTTCGAACTGCGACTCGTGCGCCATGAGCGCGTGCAGTTTCACGTCGACTGTCGACGAGACGTCTTCGCCGTGGTCGGGTTCGTCGGCCTCCCACAGCAGAAGTGTGGACGGGCGATGGTGGGCCAGCCCGTGCTCGCGGAAGAAGTGCGGGTCGCGCGCGGCGACGATGGCATCGCACGCGAGCAATCCGGCGTGGCGGTGATCGGGGTGCAGTCGGTAGCGCTTCCATGGATCGTGACCGAGCACCACGTCGGGCTTCAGTCGTCGGATCTGCCGCGCCACCTCGCCGCGCAGGGCGAGCGTGCTGTCGAGCTCACCGTCGATCTGATCGAGGAACACGACCTCGCCTCGTGAACCGAGTCGACGGGCCGCTTCGCGCTGCTCGTCTCGTCGAGCGGCGACGAGGGCGACTTTGTCGGCGTCGGGGCTCCAGGTGCCCTTCGATCCGTCGGTGAGCACGAGGTGGTGAATGGTGCAGCCAGCGGCCGCCCACTTGGCCAACGTTCCACCGCAACCGAACTCCACGTCGTCGGGGTGCGCGCCGATCGCCAGGGCGATCGAGGGTGTGGGGAGGTCGACACTTGTGATCGGTGCACCGACGAGTGCGGGTGGTTGACCGGGATCGTTGGCGGATTGGTTCGTGTTCATGGTCTCGTGCTCGTCTTGCCGTTCGTCATCGTGGCTCGGCCGGCTTCCAGTCGGGAAGGACGCGGGCGATGAAGTCTCGCACCGCGTGGAGGTCGTCGTGTGTGTCGATGTCGATGGCCAGTGACGCGTCGTCGATTTCGATCACCTGAAGACCGAGTCGCTTGGCTTGAGCGCGGTGGGCCTCGAGTGATCCGGGTCCGTACATGAACTCCCATCGGGCGAAGGTGGCTCGGGGGAGAGCGAGCACGTTGGTGCCGTCACGGCGCCGGTCGGTGGCGATCAACACACGGTCACCGTCGCGTGGTTGTGCGGCAATGGCGGCGCCGATCACGCCGACGATGTCGGTCGCGAGCGGGAGGTCGGCGTGCGCCACCACGACCCAGTCGGCGTCGGTCGACCGCAGAACCGAGTCGCGCGTGGCCGTGAGCGATGGATTGAGCCCGGTGGCATCGGTGATCACCACCGTGGCCGCACGTGATCGGGCCCAGTGCGCCACCGAATCGTCGTTGCACACGATGATCGTGCCGACTCCGTCGTCGACGTCGCGTGGACCTACGACGACCTCGGCCATGGCTCGGGCGAGTCGCGAGCGCTGGTCGGGTGTGAAGCGGTCGGCCAAGCGCGACTTGCCGTGCTCGAACGAGCGCACCGGAATCACGAGGGCGATGCGGTCGGGCACGAGGGTGAGCCTAGGGCCCAGGGTTACGCTGGTTGCCGGGAGGTGCCATGACGACGGACGGCAGTCGAGCCATTCGGGTAGCGGTGATCGGCGCCGGCTCGTGGGGAACCACGGTCGCCAGCATCGTGGCACCCAACACGCCGACGGTCCTGTGGGCGCGGCGCACCGATCTGGTGGACGCCATGCGCACGACGCGACGCAACCCGTCGTATCTCGCCGACTTCGAACTGCCGACCGAACTCGAGTATTCCGATTCGCTCGGCGAGTCGTTGAATCGGGCCGACGTGGTGGTGATGGCGGTTCCGTCGCACGGTTTCCGCGACGTGTTGTCGGAGGCGGCGCGCCACGTTCGCCCATGGGTGCCGGTCGTGAGTCTGTCGAAGGGTCTCGAGCGCAGTTCGCTCAAGCGCATGAGCCAGGTGGTGGCCGACGAGTTGCCGGGCCATCCGGTGGCGGTTCTCACCGGACCGAACTTGGCCAAGGAGATCATGGCCGGTCAGCCGGCGGCGGCGGTGGTGGCCATCGACGACAAGGTGATCGCCGAAGAGCTGCAGCGCATCTTCACGCGGCCGTCGCTGCGCGTGTACACGAACCCCGATGTGGTGGGTTGCGAAGTGGCGGGTGTGGCCAAGAACGTGATCGCCATCGCCTCGGGTATGGCAGCCGGCATGGGTTTCGGCGACAACACGCGCGCCACTCTCATCACGCGTGGTCTGGCCGAAATGACGCGCCTCGGTATGGCGATGGGAGGCGAAGGGCTCACGTTCGCCGGCTTGGCCGGAATGGGCGACCTCATCGCCACCTGCTCGTCGACGCAGAGTCGAAACAACCAAGTGGGTCTGCGCCTCGGTCAGGGTGAGTCGATCGACGCGATCATCGCATCGATGACGATGGTGGCCGAGGGCGTGAAGAGTTCGCCGTCTTTGCTCGACCTGGCGCGCCGTCACCACGTGGAGATGCCCATCACCGAACAAGTGGTGGCCGTGTGCCATGAGGGCCGTTCGGCTCGTGAGGCCCTCGGTCACTTGATGGGTCGTCGCCGTCGGAGCGAAATTGGCTAGGTGGTGGCGGCGCTCGTCGAGCGCGTCGATCTCGGGACGACTGACTGGCGTGCTCGGTTCGTCGTGGCGCGCCACGGTCACGCCGTGGGGTGACGTCATTGGTGCTGACGCTGCGTCGACTGTGCGCTGGTACGTGGCCGCCGACGATCGGTGGTACCACCCCGAGCGTGAAGTGGCGGTGCGTCAACGGTTGGTGGAAGGTGCGCCGGTGTTCGAAACACGCGTGCGCGTGCCGGGTGGCGACGTGGTTCAGCGTGTGTGGTCGGCGTCGGGCGAACGCGGCCGCGACTACACGTTGTTCGAGTTCGAGAACGATTCGCCCATGCCCGTCGTGGTGGCGTTGTCGAATCCGCGCCTCGTGAGCGTGCGTGCGCTCGTCGCGCAGCCGGCCCGCGGTCTCGATGCCGAGGCACCGGTGGTCGTGCCCATCGGTCATCGCACGAGTGTGCGGTTGGCGTTGCCGCACGTCGTTGGCGACTCGTCGTGGCCCGATGGTGCGGCCGATTGGCCGGCGGTGGCTCGCGGCTGGGTTGGCACGTCCGAACGTGCGTCGCGACTCTCGTTGCCTGATCAGGTGGGAGGAGTGTTGCTCACCGATGCGGTGGTGGCGGCGCGCACGCAGGCGTTGTTGGTCGACGACGCGTCGCTCGACGCGGCCACGTGGTTGCTCGTGATGCGTGAGCGCGAGGCCATGAAGTTGGCGGCTGACGATGTCGTCGGTGTCGACGATGTCGACGTGGCGGTGGTGGAACGGGCCGAGTCGGTGATCGCCGACCTGCGGCGTGGGCGTGGTGACGCGACGGCCAACCGACTCGCTCTTCTCGCGGCCGCGCGACTGTTGGCGCACGATGAGCGGGCGTCGGGTGACTTGGTCGCGGCGGCGGCGCGGGCGCGCCGCGTTCGTGCGGCTTCACTGCCCGACGTGTTCGGCCGGGTGGAGCCGACGTCGTTGCCCGAGTGGACGTCGCTCGCGTTGCCGGCATTCGTGGACGATCGCCTGGCGCGTTGGACCGGTGGTGACGACGTCACGTTGCTGCCCGACGGCCTTCCCGATTCGTGGCTGGGTTCGGCCTGTGAAGCGCATGGTGTGATGGCAACCGATCGACATCGTGTGTCGTGGGCCATTCGTTGGCACGGCGAACGGCCGGCGGTGCTGTGGGAAGTGGACGGCCCGACCGGACTTCGGTTACGGAGTGGCGTCGACGCATCGTGGTCGACGTCCGAGTTGCGCGGCGAGGCGCTGTGGAATGCACCGCGCCGCCAGCCCACGTCGCTGTCGCTCGGTACTGATTCCTTCTCCAGAACATCGCTACCAGGGTCAGACCTCGTGCACGACCGGAATTCCGATCAAGGTCGACTCGAACGGTGAATTCACCTGGTATCGCTAGACCGGGAAGAAGATCTACGTGCGCTTCGTCGTGGGTGACATCGTCTCGAACCGAGTGATCATCGCGGCCTAGTGACCTGCTCGCTCACCTCGTGAGCGCAGCGAGGCGCTGAGCGATCAACGTCTCGATCTCCGGATCGGTCGTGCTGCCGTCGGCGCTGATTCGTTCGGCACCTTTGGCGATCTGGACGACCGGTTCGGAGATCACGGTGTTGCCGAGCAGAGCGAGAATGCCCGAGAGTTGTTCGATCATGTGTGCACCTCCGGTTCCACCGGCGCTGCTCACGATGCTGATCGTCTTGCCGCGAAGCGCATGCTGACCCAATGGGCGCGTCACCCAGTCGATGGCGTTCTTCAGCACGCCGGTGGGACCGAAGTTGTATTCGGGCGCGGCCACGAAGACGGCATCGCAGGCTGACACCGCGTCGCGCCACTCGCTCACGATGGCCGGCGGGTCGGCTTCGAGGTCGTCGTTGTAGAACGGCAGCCCGCCGATTCGGGTCCAGTGGGTGATGGCGAGATCGGCGGGGGCGAGGCGCATCGCCATGCGCACCAGACCGGTGTTCGACGAATTCTGGCGCAGACTGCCGGAGATGGCGAGAACGGAACGAGGCATAGTCGTCGAGTCTGCTGGTCGACGCGTGACGCGGTCGAATCGGTCGTGCCCCCGAACCAGGGGGTGAGGCGGGCAAGATAGAGGTGTGCAAGCCCCCGTGCGCGTCGCCTACACCCTCGAACAGTGTTGGCACCGCGTCCCGGGTGGCACCGCAACCTCGGCTCTGCGCACCGCGGTGGCCCTCGACGACATTCCGGGAGTCGAGTTGATCGGCGTGGCCGGCCGTCACCGTCGACCACCCAAACCGGCCTACGTGCCGTCCATTCCCGTGACCCAACTCGGATACCGCGCGCCGTGGTTGTACGAACTGTGGTTGCGCTTGGGTTGGCCACCGGTCGAACGTGCCGCCGGCCCCGTCGACATCGTGCACTGCACCGGGCTCATTCCGCCACCGAGCCAGGCTCCGATGATCGCCACCTTGCACGACGTGGCCTGGCGTCACCGTCCCGATCAGTTCACGCGTCACGGCGTGCGCGTGTTCGAACGCAGCCTGGCCGAAATCCGACGTCGTGCCGACTTGGTGTTGTGTCCGTCGATGGCCACCATGCTCGACGCCGAACGCGCCGGCATCGGCGTCGAGCGTCTGCGCCTCGTGCCCTGGGGAGTCGAGCGCATCGCGGTCACCGAAGACGACAAGCGGGCGGTACGCGCAAAGTACTCGTTGCCGTCGGAGTTCTTGTTGTTCGTCGGCACCGTCGAGCCGCGCAAGAACTTGAAGCGTCTGGTGGAAGCGATCAGCACCATGCGTTCACCGCTCCCGTTGGTGGTGGCCGGGGCCATGGGCTGGGGCGAATCCGGAATCGAGAACGCCGACAACGTGCACTTCATCGGCTTCGTGGCCGACGGCGATCTGCCGGCGCTGTATTCGTCGGCCCGCGTGTTCTGCTACCCGAGCGAACGCGAGGGGTTCGGCATGCCCGTGCTCGAGGCCATGTCGCAGGGAACACCCGTCGTCACCAGCCAGGGCACCTCCACCGAAGAGGTCGCTGGTGGCGCGGCGGTGCTGGTCGATCCGTTCAGTGTCGACGACATCCGCCGTGGCATCGACGAAGCCCTGGCCCGTCGCAACGAACTCATCATCTGGGGTCACCGCCAAGCGGCCCGTCGGCAGTGGTCGGAAACCGCACGACTCACCGCAGCCGCCTACCGCGAGGTGCTCACGTGACCATCGCGGTCAACTTGTTGTGGTGCGTCCCCGGCGACGTGGGTGGCAGCGAGGAATACCTGTGTCGGCAGCTGGTCGGCCTGGCCGCTCACGACGTTCGCACCACGGTCTTCGCTCCGAAAGGGTTCGCCCGCGCGCACCCCGAAGTCGCGGCAGTGCACGACGTGGTGGAGGCCGCACACGACTGTCGCTCGCGCCCGCGTCGAATGCTCACCGAGTCCACCTGGTTGCGTCGAAAGACACGTGGCGCGTCACTCGTCCACCACGGTGGCGGAACCCTGCCCGGTCGTTATCGACGTCCGACGGTCCTCACCATTCACGATCTGCAGTACCGGCAGTATCCCGAGTACTTCGCGCCCAAGCGACTCACGTATTTGCGCACGGTGATGCCGCGTTCGGCCCGCGCCGCCGATCTCATCACGGTGCCGAGCGATTTCGTGAAGCGAACCGTGGTCGACGCGTATGGCGTCGATCCCGAGCGCATCGCCATCGTTCCGCACGGTGTGGACGATTCGCTGTCGCGCGACCTCACGCCGGAAGCAGAACTGCGAACCAAGTTCGATCTTGGTGTCGCGCCGCTCCTCGTGTATCCGGCGGCCACGTTCCCGCACAAGGGTCATCGCTTTCTCATCGATGTGGCCGATCGTCACTGGTCGCACCTCGGCTATCGCCTCGTCCTCATGGGGGGAGTCGGCAACGCCGACGAGGCCGTGCGCAAGCAATTGGCTGACTCTCGCGTGGCGCGGGCCGTCACCCATGTGGGTCGGGTGTCCGAGCGTGATCGAAACGGACTCATCCGCATGGCTCACGCCTTGGTGTTCCCGAGTGAATACGAGGGTTTCGGCGCACCGGTGATCGAAGCGATGCAGATCGGCATCCCGGTGGTCACCAGCAATCGAGCCTGTCTGCCCGAGGTCGTGGGTGAAGCCGGCGTCGTTCTCTCGCTGCAAGAAGATCTGTGGGCGAGCGTCCCCGATGTGGTGCGCTTGCGCCGCACCGAACTCGTGCAACGTGGTATCGAGCGCGTCGCGCAGTTCAGCACCAGTGCGTCGGGTGCCGCTCTGGCCGAGGCCTACGAACGACTCGGAGTTCGATGAGCGCGGCCAACACACGACCTCTGCGCATCGTCGTGGTGTGCCCGCACTTCGAGCCCGACACCGCACCCACCGGCGTGGTGATGACCCGCATCGTGTACGAACTGGCCGCTCTCGGACATCAGGTGCACGTGGTGTCCACGCTGCCGTGGTACGCCAAGCACCGGGTGGAAGAGTCGTGGGCGGCCACCACGTGGCGCACGCGCACACAAGTGTGCGAATGGGGGAGCATCACGCGACTCGACCCGTTCGCGGGCAGCGACAAACGAAACCTTCTGCGCCGCGCGCTCGGATTCATCGGCTTCTCCGTGACGGCGGCAGTGGCCGGGTGTCGCGTGGCCCGCCGACAGAAGATCGACGCGGTGTTCGCCATGTCGCCGCCACTCACGCTCGGAGTCACCGGCTGGGTGATCGCCGCGATGCGCCGTGCGCGCCTAGTGGTCAACATCCAAGACGTGTTCCCCGACGCCGCCGTCGAAACGGGAGCCATTCGCAGTCGCGGGGTCATCGCCGCCGCGCGACTGCTCGAGAAATGGGTGTATCGCCGGGCCGCGGCCGTCACCGTGCTGTCCGACGACCTGGCCGAGAACTTGCGGGCCAAGGTCCCGACGGCGCGTCGCGACACGATCGTCGTCATTCCGAACTTCGTCGACACCGACGCGATCGTTCCGCTCGATCGACATACCGACTATCGCCGTGAACTCGGCATCGACGATCGACCGGTGGTGATGTACGCGGGCAACGTCGGTTTCTCGCAATCACTCGAGTTGTTGCTCGCGGCGGCCCGACGCCATCCCGATGTGTGGTTCGTGGTCAACGGTGAAGGTTCGGCCCGCTACTCGCTCGAAGAGTCGGCTCGCGATCTCGCCAACGTGCGTTTCGCCGACTACCAACCCGCCGCTCGACTTCCCGAGGTCCTCGCCACCGCCGATCTCCACGTCATCCCGTTGAAGCGCGGGCTCGGTCGGGTGAGCGTGCCGTCGAAGACGTACTCGATCATGGCGGCGGGTCGTCCGGCCTTGGCCGCGATCGATCCCGACACGGAGGTTCCGAGACTGCTGGCCCGATCAGGTGGTGGAGTCAGCGTCGATCCCGACGACGAGGACGCCTTTTGTTCGGCCTTGAGTGATCTTCTCGGTCGCCCGGATCGTCTCGCCGACATGGGTCACAAGGCCCGGGCCCACGTGCTGGGCAACGTGTCGCCGCGCGCGGTGGGTGAGGCCTACGCCGCGGTGCTCATCGATCACTCCCGCGACCCGCGCACCTGATCCGATGACCCTCTGAACGAGGGTTCGCCCAGGTAGCCTCGTCTCCTCGTGGGTCCGAACGCCAAGTCATCCGGTCGCAATTCGGCGTCGCGCGTCGCGCGTCTTGCCGCCAAGGGCAAGGGAAAGAAGGTCCGCTTCAAGGGCGGCACACTCTTCCCGGCCATCGTCGTCGGCGTGGCCATTGTCGGCGCAGCCCTCATCATCTACTCGCGCGTATCCATTCCCGATCGCAATACGCCGCCCACGGTCAACGACCACTGGCACGCCTCGTACGGCTTCTACGCCTGCGACACCTGGTTGCCCGATCTGCAGGGCAACAAGGAAGAGCTCGACACCGCTGGCCAGTTGGCCAACGACAAGTTCCGTCGGACCGGCATTCACAGCCACGACGACGGCGTCGCGCACTGGCACCCCTACACCTCGGCCGCCACGGGTCGTAACGCCAAGTTGGGCGTGTTCCTCGACGTGTACGGCGTGAAGGTCTCCGACAACAAGATTCAGTTCCCTGACGATCAGGGCGGCGCGGTGTACGAAGAGGGCGAGACCAAGTGCATCGACAAGGACGGCAAGCCTGTCGACGGCGAAGTGGTGGTCTACGCATACGAGTCGTACGACAACGCCAACGATTTCTCCACGTTCATCACCAACTTCGGTGACATCCGCCTGACCCAGGACGGCATGGCCTTCACCATTGCTTTCGTCCCGGCCGGCACCGTGCCCGGTCTCCCGCCGTCGGCGGCGCAATTGCCCGAATTGGGTGCGGTCGACTCCGGCGCGGCTCCGCCCACGTCGGCTCCCGCCGCTCCCGTCGCACCGGGTGACAGTGCCGTCGACGTGACGAGCGATGTGTCCACCACCGTGGCGGGCCCGGCTGCTCCGAGCACCACCGTCGCGTCGGCGACTGCGACGACAACGGCTCCGGCCCCCACGACCACCGGCGGCTGATGCGCGCCGTGGTGTTGGTCGGCGGGTTCGGCACCCGTCTGCGGCCGCTCACGTTCACCACGCCCAAGCCCATGCTTCCGGTCGGCCATCGGCCGATCATCGAGAACCTGGTGCGCATGCTCGCGCGGGCCGGCGTCGACGAGGTCGTGTTGGCGCTCGGCTTCAAACCCGAACCGTTCATGGCCGCCTTCCCCGAAGGCACCTGTGCTGGTGTGCGCCTGCACTACGCGGTCGAACCCGAACCGCTCGACACGGGTGGCGCCATCCGCTTCGCCGCCGAGCACGCCGGAGTCACCGACACCTTCGTGGTCGTCAACGGCGACGTGCTCACCGATCTCGACGTGTCGGCTTTGCTCGCGTTTCATCGTGGTCGTGGTGCCGAGGCCACGCTGCACCTCACACCCGTCGACGATCCGTCGTCGTTCGGTGTGGTCGGCATCGATGGGTCGGGACTCGTGTCGCAATTCGTCGAGAAGCCCGCGCCCGGAACGGCTCCCAGCAACCTCATCAATGCCGGAACCTACGTGTTCGAGCCATCGGTGTTGGCGCGCATTCCGACCGGACGCAAGGTCTCCATCGAGCGTGAAACGTTTCCGCAGATCGTGGCCGACGGTCGGCTGTACGCGATGGCCACCGACGACTATTGGGTCGACACCGGTCGGCCGTCGCTCTATCGACAGGCCAATCTCGACATGCTCGACGGACGGCGTCGGCTACTCTCGTGCGTCGCGGTCGAACCTGGGGCGACGGTTGATCCTTCGGCACACGTCGAACATTCACTCGTCGCCGAGGGCGCTCGCGTCGAGGCCGATGCGAGGGTGATCGGATCGGTGATCCTCCCCGGTGCCGTGATTCGTCGAGGTGCCGACGTCGTCGACAGCATCGTCATGGGTGAGGTGGGCGAGAGCGCGTCGTTGCGTGACTCGGTCATCGGCGCCCAAGGAAACATCGCGGCGGGCGTCGCTCTGAGCGGCGCTCTCATCCCCGATCCCTCGGCGGCCTGACGTGCCGCGCAAACCGACCGTCGCCGCACCGTCGTCGGCGGTCGTGATCGGCGGAGCCGGATTCATCGGATCGCACCTCGTCGATCGGTTACTCGTCGACGACGTGACCATCGACGTGGTCGACGACTTCACCACTGGCTCACTGGCCAACTTGGCCGAGGCGCGTGCGCGGGGCGGACGGCTGTCGATTCAGCAACTCGATGCGGCCGCGCCCGAGTTGTCCACACTGCTCGAGCGGCGTGCCCCCGAAGTTCTCTATCTCGTGCGCGGGCTCGGATCCGATGCGCGTGATCCCTTGCTCGCCGTCGAGGCATTAGCGGTTCTTGTGGCCTGTCTCGAAGCGGTGCGTTCGGTGTCGCCGAAGTCGAAAGTGGTGGTGGTTCTGCCGGCCAGTCAGGTCTACGGCGAGATTCCGTTGCGCGATCTACCGGTGCGCGAAGACCACGAACGTGTGCCAACGACTGTGAGCGGAATCATCGCCAACTCGATGCTCGAGGTGTTGGCCGGATACCGCGATCGTCACGCGGTCGAGTACACGGCGCTTGTCCTGCCCACGGTGTACGGACCGCGGATGCGTCCCGACAGCAACGTGGTGGCGGCGGCGTTGGCGGCTCGCGACAACGGCGTCGAGTTCGCCATCCATGGGGACGGTCGGCAAACGCGTGATCTGCTCTGGATCGACGACGCGGTCGATGCGTTGGTTCGAGCGGCCGGAAAGGGTGGCGGACTCGCGCTCAACATCGGGACGGGCGTGCAGACCAACGTGCGCGACATCTGGCGTACGGTCGGATCGGGAGCACCCGCCGCCAACGCACCGAAACGAACGCACCACGTGTCGCGAGTTGCGCTGTCGTCGGCTCGCGCGCGCTTGCACCTCGGTTGGGCGCCGTTCACCACCGTGGACGATGGTCTGAGCCGTCTCCTCGGCTGACCTCCGGTCAGCGGAACAGGTCTTCGTTCGCCGGGCGCACGATCTCGGAGATCGACGACTCGCGGAACCACTCGGGGTCGCACCCGCGCACCACGGCCACCGGGACTCCGTTCGACTTGCCCATCACCAATTCGCCCGCCGACGCGATTTCGTCGGCCACACACACCTCGGTCACCTGCATCACGCGCCCGAGCGCATCGGGTGTTCCGCGCAGATCGACCACGGCGGCGATGCCGGCCACGCCGATGGCCACGTCGGTGAGGCCTTTGCGCCACGGGCGGCCGAATGTGTCGGACACGATCACGCCCACGTTCACGCCCACCTTGGCGCGCACGATGTCGCGGATGCGACGGGCCGAACGGTCGCTGTCGATGGGCAGCAACGCGGCCCAGCCGCGTTCGACGTTCGACAAGTCGATGCCGCTGTTGGCGCAGATGAAGCCGTGGGTGGTTTCCGTGATGATCAGGTCGCCACGTCGTCGCACGACTCGGACGCCCTCTTGTTCGACGAGAACCTTGTGCGAGAGCGGATCGGTGGGATCGATTTCCACCATGCGACCCTCGGCCTTCGACACGATCTTCTGGGTGACGACCAGTACGTCGCCGTCGGCCAGCGGACCATTCGGCTCGTCGCGACAGGCATCGACGATCACGTCGCCGAGTTGATCGCCCGGCTTGATCTCACCGATGCCAGTGACGCCCCAAGCGGCGAGTCGGAGTTGGGCCGGATCGCTCATCGGGTCCATCATGCCACCGCAGAGATGGTCGTCAGGGCGAGCGCCCGCGCGACGTCGAGTGACGACATGATCGTGTCGGCCACGACACAGCGCAGCCCCTCGGCTTCCACCCGAGCGACCGAGTCGGTGTCACGCTGGTCGATCACCAACGTGGAGCAGATCGGTGCGTAGAGGCGGGCCACGCCCACCACCGACGCTTCGTGTCCGAGTTCGATCAACATGCGATCGGCCGGGCCCTTGAGGGCCGCGCCAGCGATGATGGGCGAGATCGCAACGACCGAGTTACGCCGGGCGCTCAGTGCAGCATCCACACCCGCGAGGGCACGGATGGGGCCGATCGACACGATCGGGTTCGATGGTGCGATGACCACCGCGTCAGCCGAATCGATGTCGGGCAAGAACGTGGGTATGGCGTCGGCCGCTCCGTCGAAGTGCACGTCGCGAACCGGCACGCCGTGACGACGCTGCACGAAGTACTCCTGGAACGAGACTCGGCGTTCGGTTCCATCGGTGTCGACGATGTCGACGAGCGTGGCCACGGGTTGGTCGCACATCGGGACGATGCGTAGCGAGAGTTCCCACGCGCGGCGAATCTCGTCGGTGATCGCGCTGAGCGACGCACCTTCGCGCAGACGGGCCGTTCGATACAGGTGAGTGGCCAGGTCGCGGTCGCCCAGGTTGAACCACGTGTTGGCCGCGCTCGAGCCGTCAGGTCGAACACTCGCGTAACGACCCACCGATTCCATGACGCGCCACGACTCGTCACCGAGTCCCCAACCGCGTTCGGTGTCGATCGCACCCGACACGGTGTAGGTGACGGTGTCGAGATCGGGCGACACCCACAAGCCGTTGATCCAGCCGTCGTCGCCGGTGTTGACCACCGCGGTGATGGAGCTCGGATCGACCGCGGCCGCCAACCCGCGCAGGAAGCGGGCCGCACCCACACCGCCGGCGATCACCGTGTACTTCGACGTCACGACGCCATTCTCACGATCGAACCGCATCGGCGACGACTCGGCGGTACAGCGCGACCATGCGGGTGGCTGCGCTCGCCCAGGTGAACGCATCGACCCGACGTCGACCAGCCGAGATCAGTCGTGCGCGTTCGGTGTCGTCGTCGACGGCTCGCACGATCGCGGCCGCGAGTCGGTCGGTGTCGTTGGGGTCCGTCAACACAGCGGCGTCACCGGCCACCTCGGGAATCGACCCGGCTGTACTCGCCACGACTGGAACCCCCGCGGCGAAGGCTTCGAGAATCGGGAAACCGAAACCTTCGTCGAGTGAGGGGTACACCAACACGTGGGCGTTGTGAACGAGCCAGGACGCGTCGCTGTCGTCGACACGGCCAGTGACCACGACGTGTGAGCGGATCGCGGGGTCGAGTTCGGCCAGCGCCGCATCGAGCGCCGGCCGGTCGTTGCCGTCTCCGCCAGCGATCACGAGTGAGGCGTCGGCGATGTTCGCCGTTGCGAATGCGCGCACGAGTCGCGGGAGGTTCTTGCGGACTTCGATGGTTCCCATCGCCAGCACGAACGGCCGCGAGCCGACGAGTTCGCCGAGCCGTGTACTCGGTGCAACTGGCGGCGAGGGGAGCGGTGTCGATCCGAGATGGATCATCTCGACATCGGCATTCGGGAAATGCGCACGGAGTCGTTCGGCCGTGGCGTGCGACGAGGCATGAACCACTGCACCGGTGGCGATACTGCGACGAAGAACGCGCATGGCCAATCGAACATCGGAGTGAACGAGGTCGGGATGATCGAGTGCCCAGCAGTCGTAGACGCTCACGATGCGGGGCAGCGTCGACGGCGGAACCACGTAGTTGGTTCCGTGGACGAGATCGACGCCGTGATCGTCATCTTGTACGAATCGGTCGGCGCGGGGCCGATCGAACGTCGCCCACGCGCGCAACGCCAACGACGCCGGCAGCGCGAGACGACGGGTTCCGACGTTCACGTGGGCTCGATAACTCACCACGTAGGGAACGACGGCGATGTCGTGGTGCGCCAGCGCGTCGAGCAGTCCGGCGGTGGCACGGGCGATCCCGGTGGCCGGTCCGTGCAGGGGCCCGGTGTCGCAGGCAACGGTCAGCACGAAGCGAGTGTACGGGCGCGCCGTGGATCAGGGTCCGCGCCGCGGTCTCCGTAGACTGTCGGCACGCTCATGTCGTGGGCGCCCAAGGAGTCTCATGCGTCGCGCCCTCATCACCGGAGTCACTGGCCAGGACGGCCAACATCTGGCTCAGCTTCTGCACGAAAAGGGCTATCAAGTCTTCGGCGTCGTCAAGGGCCAGAACAATCCCAAGCTCGAGATGATGCGCGACGAGTTTCCTTTCGTCGAGATCGTTCCCGGTGACCTGGCCGACCTGCCTTCACTCGTGAAGGCCCTCGAAGTCGCTCAACCGCACGAGGTCTACAACCTGGCCGCCATCTCGTTCGTGGCGTTGTCGTGGAACCAGGCCGAACTCACGTCCAATCTCACCGGCACCGGTGTTCTGCGCATGCTCGAAGCCATTCGCATGGTCGGCGGCGCCCAGAACAACACCATTCGCTTCTATCAAGCCTCGTCATCGGAGATGTTCGGGAAGGTGCGCGAGATTCCGCAATCCGAGTTGACGCCGTTCCATCCGCGTTCGCCGTACGGCTGCGCGAAGGTGTTCGGCCATCACATCACCGTCAACTACCGCGAGAGCTATGGCCTCTACGCCTGCTCGGGCATTCTCTTCAATCACGAGGGACCGCGTCGCGGCGTCGAATTCGTCACGCGCAAGGTCACCAACGCCGCCGCGCGTATCAAACTCGGTCTTCAGGACGAAGTGGTCATGGGCAACCTCGACGCCAAGCGCGATTGGGGTTACGCCGGCGACTACGTGAAGGCGATGTGGCTCATGCTCCAAGAAGACGAGCCCGACGATTACGTGATCGCCACTGGTGAGACGCACACCATCGAGGAACTCGTCGAGCGCGCCTTCGCCGAGGTCGGAATCTCCGACTGGAAGAAGTACGTGCGGCAGGATCCCAAGTTCTTCCGTCCGGCCGAGGTCGATCTCCTGATCGGCGACGCCACCAAGGCTCGTGAGAAGTTGGGCTGGAAGCCTGAGGTGTCTTTCCCCGAACTCGTGAAGATGATGGTGGCGCACGACCTCAAGCGTGAGGCCACCCGCGCGGGTCTGCCCGTACCGTCCTGAACACGGCACCCGTAACGGCCTCAGCCGTGAGCGACCTCAGCCCTCGATGGGGTTGCCGATGAACGCCTCGAGCGCCGAGTCCCGATCGGGCTGGGCGCCTTGCTTCAGCAGATCGCGCAACGACCAGGCGAAGTAGATGAGGGCCGCAACCGAACTCGCGACCAGACCGATTTCGACCCGTAGGTACAGATCATCGGACGACAACCACGCGCACAGCAAGAACACGATCATCGACGAGAGCCAGCCGATACCCACGCGCGCGTGACCGTGGAGAGCGATCACGGCCTGGGCCGTGGCCAACGCAACCATGTACACCGCGCTACCGAGGGCGAGCAGAGTGAGTGTGCGTCGGTCGAGTCCTCCGTCATACACCACATCGAGAACGGCCGGTCCGAACGCGAACGAGGCCACGGTGCCGAACAACCCGACACTCACGACGACGAGCATCAGACGTCGGAATCCGGCGCGGAACTCCTCGAGATCGTTCTGGGCCGCGAGTCGAGCCAAACGGGGCAGGAGCGCGGCTTGTACGGCTTGGAACAAAAAGAGTGGAACACGGGCGAGTAGCACTCCGTTTCCGAAACGGGTGACCTTCTCGGCTTCGTCGTTGGCGGCCAACACGTCGATGGCGATCGGACCGGCGTTCACCAATCCGGCTCCCATCACCGAGCCGAGGAGAAGCCAGCCGAGATTGGGTGTGACTTCACTCCACGGCGCCTCGGGTCCGGGGCTCGTGACGAGTTGGCGACGCGCCCACACGATCAGAACACCCGACAAGGGTGAGAGGGCCACGAGGAGTGCGTAGGCACCCACGTTGGTGACGTCGAGTTGCCACAAGATCACACAGCCGACGACGCGCACGAAACCGTCGGCTCCCATCACGATGCCGTACGCGGCGAAGCGACCTTCACCCGAGCAGATGCCACGAGCGAGATGGGTTGGCGCATACGACATGAACGCGATGATGAGCGCGGCGGTCACGAGCCCGTAGCCCTCGAAGAACTCGCGAGTGGCGATCGAACTGAGTCCGGCGATCGCCGCGATGACGACCGCGGCCATGGCCAATCCGAGGGGGACGACGCGCATCACGATCGGACGTCCGCCTCGTCCGAGCGCGCGACGATGGGCGAGGGCCCGTCCCATTTCCTGTTCGAGTGGGAGGAAGAAGCCGGGCGCCAGGACGAAGGTGGCGAACCACAGCGCGACGATCGGTTTGAAGTCGTCCTTGCCCAGAGCCTCTTGGCCCACCTTGAAGAAGGCGTAGCTCGAGAGCCCAGCGATCAGCAGACCGATGCCGACGGCGACGGTGCCTTCGGGAAGCGGGGCGCGGGAGTCTCGTTCAGTCGTCGCCAAGGCTGATCACGCTACCCATCGCCGTCGACGCGTCGAGCGATCGCCCCAGCGTGACGGGTCTTTGTGGGTGTCATGTGCGACTCGGGCGCCCCGGTCGGCCCGACCGCAACGAGTAGCCTTCGCCCATCGTGGAGTCGCGGTCCAACCCCTCTGGCGCCCCCGGTGTCGTGGCCACGGTCGTGGTCTACCCCCCGCAGCCCCACCTGGCCGATGTGGCGGCTTCGCTGGCCGCGCAGGACTACCCCAACCTGCAGGTTCTGGTGCTGGTCGCCGCCACGCCGGGTCCGGCAGTCGACGAGGTCGCCACGGTCGTCCACCAACATCTGCCCAACGCGCACGTCCGGGCCGCTGGCGCCGATCTCGGGTTCGGGCCCACCGCCAATCAGGTGTTGGGCCTCGTCGAAGGAGACGGTGGTTTCTTCCTCCTGATGCACGACGACGTGGCGTTGATGCCCGATGCGGTGTCGCGTCTGGTCGAGGAGATCTTTCGGTCGAACGCGGCCATGGTCGGCCCGAAGATCGTCGACTGGGACGATTCACGGATTCTGCAGTCGGTGGGCTTCGCGGTCGACCGCTTCGGTGAACTCGACGACGAGCTCGAACCCCGCGAACTCGACCAAGAACAACACGACGCGATCCGCGACGTGTTCGCGCTCTCGTCGGCCTGTCTGCTGATTCGCGCCGACGTCTTTCGGCAACTGAAGGGCTTCGATCCGTCGATCCAGTTCCATGGGGAGGCACTCGATCTGTGTTGGCGCGCGCATCTTCTCGGGGGACGCGTCGTCATCGTCCCGTCGGCGGTCGCGCGGCATCACGGCCGATTCCACGAACGCCGCCCCGATCTCGTCGACGATTTCGAGATCGAGCGCCAGCGTCTGATGACCGTGGCGGCGCTGACTGGTCGTTCGTGGTTGATCGTCCCGACACTCGTGCTCGTCAACGTGGCCGCCGCGATCGCGTCGATCGTTCGAGGACGTGGAGCAATGGCACTTGCTCGCTTCGGTTCGTTGGCATCACTCGTCACGAGTGCACCGTCCATTCGCCGTCGTCGTCGCCGCATCGCTCAACTGCGGCTCGTTCCGCCGGCCGAAGTTGCGGCGATGCAGACCAGTGGGAGTGTTCGCATCGCGCGATTCACGCGCCGTCGCTCCACCGCCCGGCGCGCGCGTCGCCGGGCCAGCACCGAAAGTCGTTCGCCCGTCACCGTGGTCACGTGGTCGTTGCTGGTCGTTCTTCTGCTTTTCGGTTCGCGCCAACTCTGGACCG